>JAEEGL015027643.1_pt1 | contig 18306 bp, 15 predicted proteins | sample 9134231 | NCBI WGS metagenome assembly JAEEGL01 (sample SAMN16246548, study PRJNA631951) | gut metagenome | biome: gut microbiome; feature: rumen; material: fiber-attached | host: Bos | place: Iran: Karaj | collected 2018-10 | reverse complement strand
GTATTCCTGAGTGTTGTCCAAGAGTCTCAAGAACTCCTCAGCGCCCTTCGCCATCTGATGAGGGGGGAGGGCAAGATTGGAGAATGACCGTATAATATCAATCAAAAAAGGCAACGACATCGCCCACTTCGGTCGAGAGTCATTGTCTTTGCTATATTTTACGCCAGTTCGGGATAAGAAATTATCGAAAATAGTGGTCTAAAAAATTGTAAAATAGCGAGATATTTTGTAATTTTGTAGCTGACAATCAACAATTTAACAAAATATTACTCGCTATGATTACAGACAACAAAGTTATAGAAATTTTCTTTATCATTGACGAATTTTGCAAAGAATTTGAGCAGGAAATGTCAAAACAGCCGGTTTTGGGCAGTGACAGCGAGCGCAGGCGCAACCGCAAGGCAAACAGTCGCACAGCGAGATCATGACTATCCTGCTGCTGTACCACTTTGGCACATTCCGCAACTTCAAGCACTTCTACATGCACTTCATCAAGGTCCATCTGGCACAAGAGTTCCCTACTGCCGTGTCCTATAACCGCTTTGTGGAGCTGGAGGGCCGCGTGTTCTTCCACATGATGTTCTTCCTCAATCTCAGGGCCTTCGGCTCCTGCACAGGCATCACGTTCGTGGACAGCACGATGATACCTGTGTGCCACAACCTGCGCCGCTACGCCAACAAGGTGTTCAGGGGCCTGGCAACCGACGGCAAGGGCACGATGGGATGGTGCCACGGCTTCAAGCTGCACTTCGTGTGCAACGATCTGGGCGAAATCATCACCTTCGTGCTCACGGGTGCTAACGTCGACGACCGTGACATGAGGGTGTGGGACGTGCTGGCAAAGAGGATTTACGGGCGGCTGTTCGGTGACAGGGGATACATCTCGACAAAGCTCTTCGAGTTCCTGTTTGAGAACGGAACGCACATCGTCACGGGGCTGAGATCCAACATGAAGAACAGGCTTATGCCACTGTATGACAAGGTGATGCTGCGCAAGCGATACGTCATTGAGGTCATCAACGACCTGCTCAAGAACACTGCCGACCCGGTACACTCCAGACACCGCTCGATCCACAACTTCCTGATGAACCTCATCTCAGCCATGGGGGCTTATTGCTTCTTTGACAACAAGCCCACAGCTATCCGAGGCTTTTACCTCGAACACTCAAAGCAACTTTCTATTTGAGAGTAATCTTATCCCGAACTGGGGTCAAGTATGCATGCCCGATTTGTTAGGTACTATGAGACGATAGCTGAACTTCACAGGATGGGTTACGAGCTGTTCAGGGTGTGTCCATATATCAGCCCCAATGGCATGTGTTACCGCTGCTGGCTCACGATAAAGAAAAACACGTGGAAGGGGTGCGGCGCATTCTTCAACGAGCAGCGTGGGGATGACCAGGCACTGTACACTCCCGACTGTACCCTGCCATGGGACGACAGCGGCATGACCACACGTGAGAATGCTGAGAGGATCATCCAGGAATACCCGCGCCTCGCCCGTAACGCCCATGGTAGCGACCAGGAGTACGTGGAGTGGTTCAAGCTTGCCCTCGATGAATGCCGCCGGGGACACTACTTCTATGGCCTTGATGAATACTTCAACCCGCTGCGTGAAGGCTATATCGCCCTAACCGGTGTAGAAGGCCGTGGACTCCCGTTACCACCCCCAGGCGATAGTGACACCCAATCAGTCTATTAACGGCGCAAAACATCCTTAAAATAGAAATCGGGACGACTCTATGTCGCCCCGACCACAATAATATAAATTTCATATTGAGAGAGTACTATGGTAAATTTCAGCTCTAATTCTCGTCTTTTCTTATAGCTCTCCTTTCTTTAAATTGTTGATAATTATTTTATTAATGAATTTTAGGACTCTCGATAACCTGTTATCGACGGCGCGAAGCCGTGAGATCATTAGAACCCGACCAGTTTCTTGTGCAGGCACTTGGGTAACAGTCTCTTGTACTGGCCCATCGCACTGGCAGGCACGTTGATGCACTTGAGGCTCGTGCAGTCATTGAAGGCATTACTATCTATGGACTTAATGACGGAGCTTGTGAACGTCACATCGGAAAGACTATAGCATTTCGCAAACGCTTCTTTTCCGATTGATTCGACAGACTTACCGATGCGAGCTGAGATCAACCCCTCGCAAGAAAAGAATGCTGCATCGCCGATGCTGGTTACTGAGTCAGGGATATCAATGTCAGTTAACCCACTGCAAAACTTAAATGACCCATCAGCAATTTTGGTTATGGAACCGGGAATGGTTATATTGGTCATGCCCCGGCAGCCCCAAAACGCCGCATAATCAATCGAAGTGACCGTGTTGGGAATCACAACTCCTTGGTATTCAGTGAATGAATAGTATCTGAGACACTTGAGTTGACGGCACCACACAAATGAACCGCTACCAATTGTTCTCAAATTGGGAGATAAGGCCACATTCTCGAGATTGTAACATGCCCAAAACAGACAGCCTGGAATCTCGTTCATATTCATCGGGAGCAGTACGGTGTTGAGTTTCGAGCAGGAACTGAAACAGCCGTCCTCGACTAGTGTATCATCATTGTCAAAGTCTACGGACTTTAGGTTATCACACTCCTCAAACGCGTCCGCTCGTAAGCGTTGGAGCGACTTCGGGAGCACGATCTCCCCTATGGCCGTCCCCTTGAAGGCACGAATACCGATTTCCTTCAAACCGTCGCCACCCTTGATGCGGCTAAGTTTGGTGCAGTTCTCAAAAGCGCCACGAGAAATTTTTGTGACACTTGTGGGTATCACAACCATCGTAATGTTGGCGTTGCCGCGATACTCATACTGCTTAATGGTCTTGGTGCCATCAGGAATGATAAGTACACCCGTGGCTCTGATCTGGGCAGACGTGCTGCCTGCTGAGCTAGTAGAATTTTTCTTTTTCATTGTTTTATTTTTTAAAAGCAGGGGTGGTGGTTGGCCACCCCATATTTAACGATACTACTCTTTACTTCCACACAGATGCGTTGGGTTTAACAAGAACCTGGGTGAAGGTCTTGAGTTCAGCGATCAGGGCCTGGACCTGGTTACGCGAAGGCTCAGGCACCTGTACCGATCGAACCGTGTTACGACCGATATTCACTTGCGTAGGCTTGCAGGCACGGATCATCGCAACCAATGCGTCGTGATCGAAGTCCATAGCTGGCTCGATAGTCACCATGGTCGGCACGCCATGAGCAGCGACAGCGGCCATAGCATTGGCTCTATCTTGGGGTTGAGGAGCCATGTTCATGATGTCCGGGTCCCAGCGGTTGGTCTCGATGGTCGTGCTGAGAACCGATTTACGCATCACGGGATGGTTGATGAACTCAAGAAAACGCTCTGGGTTCTTAGATTGGAACAGATAACGGTTATCAAACTCGTCACAACGGTCGAGGACACGAGTGATCCACTCACTCGGAACGTTCGTCGCCCACATGTCCGTGCTGCTACCGACGAAGATAAAGTTGTCCTTACCCAGGTTGACACAAAACTCTTTCTCGTCAAGCCTGAGCACGCCCAGGTTATTGAAACGGTGATCAAGCGCCAACATGAAACAGTACAAACACGCGTGCAGGCAGAGCCCCTTGATAGCATTCCACGTGTAGTTCACAAATCCAAACATTTGTCCTTTACTCTTATTCAGCGACATAGGCGTTACAATTAAAGCAGTTGAACAAAGTGGATACACTCTTGGCGAGCACGTACAGGGTCAATGCCACCGCACCTGCGCGCATTACACAGTTGGTTGAACCAGCATAAAAAACTAAATTCTTCATAATCAAAAAATTAATTTAAAAAACATATCATATATTATTTCTTAATAGTCTAATGCTGCCGCCCTTTTTAGAACCGGCGGGCGGGCGTACCGGGAGAACGACTCGAGGTCGTGGGAGCGCATGGGGAGCAGCACAAGTACATTATTATCTCATGCGGCATCACCTTCCTGGGAGCTGTCACCTTCCATAATCCGGCGGACGTCACTCATCCTATATCTATAGGTGCCGCCCACGGTTGAAGCAGGAACCAGGTACTTCTCATTCTGCCAACGCCATATCGTCGTCGAGCTCTTGCCAGTGATTTCCATCACCTTCTCGCGACTGATATAGGTCTCGGCCTTGGAATCAGCTATCTCCTGTTCTAATTCCTGTTTCGCCTCAGCAATCAGTTGCCTGTTTGCCTCCAGCAGGTCTCCCAGCCTAATCTGAACAATCAGATCAGGACATGCTTTCGCTAATTCAATTAAATTCTTCTCCATTTTAGTTGAATTTAATTGTCACGGCCCTCCCCATGCTCATTACCGATAGAGCACTTCGTTTACCGCACGGCTAACGGGAACGTCGGTTTTCGTCACCGAAAAGCGCTGTAAAGGTACTGCCTGGGGTTATCTGTTCACGAATCGGGGATAATAGATAAAAAATAAGGCGCTGAAGAACAGCGCCTTAAAAATATTTCGGGGATAAGTTAAGGGGATTATATGGGGATTATATTATTTTGATGCTGAAACCACAAAAAATAGCCTATTAATTATCGTGAGCTTGGTCATTATAGGGCAGAAAGAAAAAGCGATTTTTAAACGTGTCATTCGGCGTATACTTGTTTTCATGCAAGTCATTCGGACAACGGACACCTACTATCTTAAAGAATTCGCGCATCCAATCTGAAAACTTTGTATGCCTCTTCACTACATACTTGTTACAGTTGTAAATCATATTTGCAACCCTGGCAAGATCTGTTGGTGTCGTGAGCTTTTCGATTTCGGTAACCAACAATGAAAAAAAATCAGGGTTTCCGTAAAGTCCTTTGAACACGGCATTAAAATATACGCCCAGCTCATCGCGGTTAACATGTGGTTCAGCTTTCTTCCTGCCTTTGGTTTTTTCTTGCACAGCAGTCACGGCGGTGTCAACGCTCTCGGCGGCATTACCGGGGACGAGCCCTGTGGGCTTGGCGGAGGGTAGCGCATCAGGGGCCGGTGTTTGCGGTGCCTGTTGGGGTATGGGGGGAACTATCACGTCACGAATGTTCGAGCAGAACTTATCATACATCTTGATGATGTCGTACATCGCGCAGCGTAGGTCGTAAATCTCACGTGTCGGGTACAGGCCATGATCATTCGTCTGGAGCAACAGCGAACGATATGGTTCAATAATGTCGTATAACCTGATAATTAGTTGACGTCCGATGTCCGACGGTACACGACGCGTTCCTTTAATAGTAATATGATTATCGAGAATAAGCTGATATGCCTGGATGAGATGCTTTACGTCAACCTTATCCCTGAGCATGTACTCAATCAACTTCTCGACTAATTGTAATGTCCTCTGCTGAGACTGCAGTTCCTCGGCGGTCACTTCTACACTCTCACCGGGGGCCCAAAAAGAGAGTCCACTACTGAAGGCGCTCGAGTTGCCGGCACCGTTGTTAGGATCATTATTATCAAAATCTGCTATAACCATACTATTTAGTCGTTATATAACAATAAAAAGTTTGACAGCGATGATAGGAACGTATTAACGACAAGGCGACGCACCGAGTGCTCTTTTTAAGCTTTACTCGCGACGAAAAATCGCTTTGAGCCGAATAAGTCGCCAATAAGTCGCCAAAATTTGAATAAATAAAACGCTAACAATTTGACAACCAAACCATTAGCGTTTCAAGCCGTACCCAGAGCCGGGGTCGAACCGGCACGGGTGTTACCCCATTGGTGTTTGAGACCAACGCGTCTACCGATTCCGCCATCTGGGCGTCAGAGCGGGTGCAAAGGTAAGTCAATTTTTTGAAACTGTGGCAAAAAAAGTGGGATTTTTTGCCTTATCGGGTATTTTTGGGGCCTGGATAGCGTAATTTGGGGGCGGTTTTAGTACTTTTGTGGCACAAAAAATGTAATTGCCCGCGGTGACGAGATGCAGATTTCTGCGTCTCAACAGGGCCATAACTTAATTCTCTTTATGGATAATCACCAAGGAACTGAGAATCCGTTTGCTCGGACGGAGTTGATGCTGGGAGCGGCGGCGATGGAACGGCTGGCGCAGAGCCGCGTGGCGGTGTTCGGCATCGGCGGCGTGGGCGGCTATGTGGTGGAGGCGCTGGCGCGCAGTGGCGTGGGGGCGCTTGACCTGATCGATGACGACACGGTGAGCGTGACGAACATCAACCGCCAGATTTTTGCGCTGCACAGCACGATCGGACGCCCTAAGGTGGATGTGGCTGCCGAGCGTGTGCGCGACATCAACCCCAATTGCAAGGTGACGACCCACAAGATGTTCTATCTGCCCGAGAATGCCGACGACATCGACATGACATGGTTTGACTACGTGGTAGATAGCCTGGACACGATCACTGCCAAGATGGAGATTGCTCGGCGTTGCCTGAAGCTGGGGGTGACACACATCTGCTCGATGGGCGCTGCCTACAAAATGGATCCGATGGCCTTCCGCGTGGCGGACTTTGACGCGACACGCATCGACCCGCTGGCCCGCATGCTGCGCAAGCTGCTGCACCGCGAGGGCATCCACCATTTCAAGTGCGTCTATAGCGAGGAGGAGCCTCATTGGAACCCCGATGTGCCCGTCTATGTTGACGGGAAAAAACAGCCGGGCAGCAACGCATTCGTTCCTGCCGCGGCCGGTCTGTTGATTGCCCGTGAGGTGATTGTAGACCTCACGAGGGTTAATTAAAGGTTAAGGGTTATAGAAGCAACCGCACTCCAAAGCCTAATACCTAAAACCTAAAAGCATTATTTCTTCTTAGACTTCTTGGAGCTTTTGCTCGAAGAGCCCTTGCTTGAGGACTTGCCTGAAGATTTACTTGAGGACTTGCTTGAGTTGTCCTTAGAGGCCTTGCCCGAAGACTTGCTTGATTTCTCGGACTTGCTGGCTTTGCCAGACTTCCTGGATTTCTTATCTTCGGCTGCAGCCTTCTTGGCCTCGGCCTTGGTGGGAATCTTGATTTTCTCACCAGCCTTGATCTTATTACCATCGTCAATGCCGTTGGCGCGCTCGAGGTCCTTCACCGAAACGCCTGCCTTCTCGGCAATCTTAGTCAGCGACTCACCCTTCTGCACAGTCACCTCGGTGGGCTGTTTCGGCTTAGCCTGCTGTTTCTTGCTCTTGCTGCTACGCGAGCTGTGGGCGGTATTGTCGCCACGCGAACTTGACTTGCGGTCATTCTTATTATACCTGTTGTTGCGGTCACGCCAGTCGCGGTTATTGCTGCGCGATGCATGCTGACGGGCGCTCTGGTCGTCGGTCTTGACAGTGCTGGTTTTCTTGGTTTCCTGATTGGAACCGGCTGTATAGGAGCCCTTGTAGGGCGCCTTGGTCGCGGCTTCGCGTTCGATATTCTTGACCTCGTCGAACTGCGCCTGCTCGCTCATCGCCATGTCCTCACCCTCGTTGTCGCCCGAGGTGGTAGGTATCATCTCATCGTTGTCGGCACTGGCATTGTTGTAGTTCGGAGCCTTGACCTTGAGGTTGTCACCTCGCCTGACGCGTTCACTGCTCATGCCGTTGAGTGCCAGCAGCTCGTCGGTGGTCATGCCATACTTGGCAGCGATGGACGAGGCGGTCTCGCCACGTCCCACCTTGTGGTTGATGGTGCGCATCTCTCCGCTGGCAGTGCGTCCCGTGAGGTATTCCTCGGTCGTCGGTGTCCCGCCGCCGGGCTCCACGATAGCACGGTGAGCGTACAGGTCTTCACGGTAGTTGTCGATAGAGTCCTCGCTCATGATGAAGCTATAGACCTGCTGAGACGGCAACACGAGCATATAAGGATGGTTGTCGCCAGGGATGACATCGGCACGGAACTGCGGGTTCAAGGTGCGGATTTCCTCGATAGGGATATTGAGCACCTGGGAAATCTGTGCAAAGTGGATGCGGCGGTTGACGCTGACGGTGTCGGTGATGAGCGGTTTGCGTGCCAGCGAGGGACTGATGTTGTGCTGCTTGTAATAGGTCATTGCATAGTTGGCGGCAATGAATGCGGGCACATAGCCACGGGTCTCGCGGGGCAGATACTCATAGATTTCCCAGAAGTCGCCCTTGTCGCCGTTGCGGTGCAACGCCTTGTTGACGTTGCCCGGTCCACAGTTATAGGCAGCAATCGCCAGCGACCAGTCATTATAGATCTGGTATAGGTTCTTGAGGTACTTGGCTGCCATGGCACTGGAGCGGTAGGGGTCGCGGCGCTCATCGACGAGCGAGTTCACCTCCAGTCCTAGGCCCTTGCCGGTGCCAATCATGAACTGCCACAGTCCGGCAGCGCCCACGCGCGACGTCGCATTGGGGTCGAGCGCACTCTCGACGATAGGCAGATACTTGAGCTCCAGCGGCAAGCCTTCCTTCTCGAGCGCCTGCTCAAAGATGGGCATATAGTACAGGCTCATGCCCAGCATCTGCTCAACGAGCGTGCGGCTGCGATAGACGTAGCGCTCGATGTGCTTGCGCACCACACTGTTATAGGGCAGCTCTATGACCGAAGGTATGGCCGCCAGGCGGCGGATATAGGTCTCCTCCCCCACTTCACCGGGATTCTTGTTCTCCACTTCGGCATCAAGCACGGTGTAGTTCTGGAGATACCAGTTGGTCATCATCTTGTGCACATCGGTGTCAAAACTCTCGGGGAAGACGATATCATCATCGGTGATGGAGTTCTTCAAGGAGAGGATGTTTTTCTTCTCGCGCGGTCCAGCCACCACAATCATGGTGCCCAACGCGGCAAGGAGAAGTAATGTCAAGAGTCGATGTTTTGTCATATTTCTTTATTTCGTTTGATTGTTTGTCGATTAAAAACTGATGGCGCATTGCAGACCCAATGATGGCAGGCGGCCACCGATGGCCGTGTTGTCGATCGCCGCAGGAGAGACATCAAGCGTCAGGTCGGGCGAGATGTCAAAGTGGGCCAACGAGGCGTCAACATAGGCGTCAACGATATTGATCAGATAGACGCCCACCATCGAGATAACGCAGATCTCGCGGTAGCGCCGATAGTAGTCGCGCTTGTTCTTCATCACCTTCTGGAGCCACGCCTTGTCCAGGTCGCTCTCGCTGACCGTCGGCGGGAAGAAGTCCATATAGCTGCGCGTGTCGGGGTCATCGTCCATCACGTCGCGGTAGCCGCGGGAATAGTCCTTATACATACGGTTGTTCCACGAGGCGCCATAGCTCAGTCCCACAAAGGCACCCACCACAATGGGTAGTTTCCAGTAGCGACGGTTATAAATCTGTCCCAATCCCGGGCACAGGGCCGACAGCCACAGCGCACGCTGCGGGTCGGGGTTGAACACGCGCACCTTTCCCATCGTGGGCGACGCCGTGCTGTCCATGAGGATCTCAACCCCCTCAATGCCCCGGATGGAGTCAATCGATGCAAAGGTAATCGTGTCGCCAGCGACATTGACCACCCGCACCGGGCGGCTATTAGGGTCGAGCCGCGCCGTATCGCTGACCATCACAGGCTTGCGATCACGGTGCTTCACAACGGGAGGATTGGCCGTGACAACGCTATCACCGGCAGCGGTCACAACAGGCTCCTGAGCCAGCGCCGGACTGCCATGCAACAACATGCACAGCAGCACGGCGGTCATCAACCGTCGCCACATGATGCGATATGTCTCCCGTTTTGCCACCATGCTAAGGACCTCAGGCGTTCTTCAGATGATCAAAGATACTGATGATTTTCTCCAATTCCTCCTCGGTAGTGAAGGGGAAGGTGATTTTGCCCTTGCCTGAACGGTCACAGGTGAACTTCACAGGCACACCGAAGGCCGTCGCCAAGTGTTTCTGCAAGATCGCATAGTCCTTGACATTCACCGGCTTGACGCCCTGTTGGGTTCCGCGCTCCTCATCGGCAGCCTGTTGCATCTGCTTGGCACGCTGTTCCACCTGGCGCACGGACAGGCCCTTCTTGATGGTCTCGTTATAGAGCTTCAACTGCAGCTTGGGATCATCCAGCGAGAGCAGCGCACGGGCATGACCCATATCCAGGGTGTGGTCATGCAGTCCCAGCTGTACCTCGGCGGGCAATTTCAACAAGCGCAGGAAGTTAGCGATCGTTGCACGCTTCTTGCCAATGCGTTCGCTCAGGCGCTCCTGCGTCAGCTTGTACTGGTCAATGAGTTTGCGGAAGGTGAGGGCAATCTCAATGGCATTAAGGTCCTCGCGCTGGATGTTCTCTATCAGAGCCATCTCGGTCACCTCGCTGTCATTGGCGGTGCGGATATAGGCAGGCACCGTATCCAGGCCCGCCAGCAATGCCGCGCGATAGCGGCGCTCACCCGAGATAATCTGGTAAGCGTTGTCGCCCACGCTGCGCAGGGTCAAGGGCTGGATAATGCCCAGCTCGCGTATGCTTGTCGCCAATTCTTCTAGTGCCTCTTCATCAAAGTTCTGGCGCGGTTGATCGGGATTCGGATTAATCTGGCTGATGGGAATCTCATTGATGGCCGAGGAACCACCCGTCTGGATATCATCCATCGAGATGAGTGAGTCAAGGCCTTTACCTAATGCACTTCGTTTCATATATCTTAGTTGTCAGTTTTCAGTTGTCGGTTTTTTAGTTTTTAATGTCCGGCATTGCGGGCAATGATCTCCTGAGCTAGCTGGATGTGGCTCGTAGCACCGCGACACGTGGGGTCGTACTGCGTCACGGGTATTCCGTGACTAGGCGCCTCACTGATGCGGATATTGCGGGGAATCACGGTGTTGAACACCATGTCTCCAAAGTGGCCCTTCAGCTCCTCAAATATCTCATTGGCAAGACGCAACCGTGCATCATACATCGTGAGCAGGAAACCCTCGATGCGCAGTCCGGCATTGAGCTTTCCCTTGATGATGCGAATGGTGTTGAGCAGCTTGCTGATGCCCTCGAGGGCAAAATACTCGGCCTGTACCGGGATGATGACGCTATCGGCGGCAGTCAGGGCATTGACGGTAATCAGTCCCAACGACGGGCTACAGTCGATGATGATGTAGTCATAATCGTCCTTGATGGCGCCAATGGCGTTGCGCAGTACTCGCTCGCGACCCGATTTCTCGACAAGCTCCAGCTCTGCTCCCACCAGATCAATTCGGGAGCCCAGGAGCCTCAGTCCTTCGACACAGGTATCAATGACGGCACTGCCCATGGGATAGTCGTCCACCAAACATTCATAGATGGTCGATGACATCGCCTTGGGTTCAATGCCCAGTCCTGACGTGGCATTGGCCTGGGGGTCAGCATCAATGAGGAGTACTCGCTGACCGCTCTCGGCCAAGGCTGCCGACAGGTTAATGGATGTGGTGGTCTTGCCGACACCACCTTTCTGATTAGCTATTGCTATTATCTTTGCCATGGGTGAAATTCTCTAATTGTATAAATAGCATCATGCAGGCATCACATGACGTTCGGCTTGCACGATGTTTAAATAACAACGGCGGCGCCTCAGCAATTTTGATGCAAGCATCACATTGCTTTCGGCTTGCGCGATGTTTGGATAACACCGGCGGCGCCTCAGCAATTCTGATGCAAGCATCACATTGCTTTCGGCTTGCGCGATGTTTCACGGGTGCAAAGAAACAATTTTTTACCCAAAAAACATTCAAAAAGTCCGTTAAAATGGGTAAATTGTTGATAAATCACCCTAATTGCCTGAAATCGTGGAACATTCGGTTTTTTGACACTCTGGACCACTCATTGAGGCGCCAAGAACGTAAAAAGTGGCCACGTCGTCACGACGTAGCCACCAGTCGTAAACCTTAAAACATCTTTTTTAACGGGCCCTACCTATTTCTAAAACCTAGGCCCGTTTATATCTGCGTTAACACCACTCGACAACCGATGTGGTGGAATTTGCCAGTTAGCAAAGATAGTATTTTTTTTATAACCCATCAAATATGTGGCTCAAAAACACTACTAAAAACAACTTTTTAACGGTTTTTTGACATAAAAGATAAAATAAACTAGTAACTTTGCGGTCTATTAATTACCATTGAGTAAATGTGTGAAAGGTCAACGACGATACCTTCCACCCTATTGCTATCCGTCATATTAAGAACATAAAATTAAAACATAAAAAATTAGAAATGAGAAAATTAACTTTATTGCTGATGGCGACTATCGTCACCTTGTGCGTTAACGCCAATCCAGCAAATCCCGGTCTGGTGCAGATGCCCCAGCCCGATGGTACCATGTTGTCTGTACGTCTTGTCGGAGACGAGTATTACCATTTTAATACCACAGCCGACGACTACACCATCATGCTCAATGAACAGGGCGCCTACGTTTACGCCCAGCGAGATGGAATGAAACTCGTTGCTACCGATGTGCTAGCCCATGATGAGGGTAACCGCAGTGCAGCCGAGCTCGCCCTGCTGGCTTCAACACCCAAACGTATCGTTGACGGAATTGCAGTGGGTAATGCCAACATCCGCCGTGCAAAACGCAACGTGGACCTGTCAAACTTTGACTTTGAAAACTTCCGCGGTCTCGTGATCTTGATTGACTTTGCCGACAGGAAGTTTGCTGCCGAAGATCCGCAGGCATTCTACACCGAGATGTTCAGCACCGAGAACCTCACGGGCTTCCACGATCCTGTCAAGGATCAACACGTGAACTGCCTGGGTAGTGTGCGTGACTATTTCAGAGACCAATCCAACGGTGCCTTCAATCCCCCGTTCGACGTGTATGGTCCTTATACCTCGACACGCAATGCCAACCAGTGCAGCGATCCCACGACCGTCTTTACCACCGCACTGAAGAAGGCCAACGACGATGTGGACTATACGATCTATGACAACAACAATGATGGTATGGTCGATATGGTCTATTTCCTGGTAGCAGGATACTCGGCAGCCTCTAACGGTGAGTCCACGGGTTATCTGTGGCCGCATGCCTCCAGCCTGTTCTATCGCCGAATAAACTATGACGGCAAGTGGATCGACCGCTATGCCAGTTCAACCGAGCTTTATGGTTGGGAAAACTCTCCCTCCACAGTGACCGTCGAGGGCATCGGCACCGTGTGCCACGAGTTCAGCCACGTGCTCGGTCTGCCTGACTTCTATGACACTGACTATTCCGAGAGCGGCGGCGAGAGCCACCATCCCGGTGAATGGGACGTGATGGCTGGCGGCGCTGACTTCAACTATGGCCGCACTCCGGTCGGCTACACGCTGTACGAGCGCTATGCCCTGGGATGGGCCAATCCCAAGACCATCACCAGCCCAGGCTCCTATTCGGTAGGACCCGTCAATGAGACCCGCGACGGCTTCATCTTGCGTTCTCCCGTCAACAATGAGTTTTTCATGATTGAAAACAGGCAGAAGACCAGCTGGGATTCCTATCTCCCGGGCCACGGTATGATCGTTTCCCGCGTGGACAGCACCAATTCCAGCATCTGGTCTAACAATAAGGTCAACTGTAATCCTAACCACAATTACTTTGAGCTGCTGAGGGCTGGCAACTCCACCGTTGGCGACAAGTCCAGCGACCCATTCCCCGGTTCATCTGGTAACCCGATGATTACCAATGATACCTATCCCGGCCTCAGGACATGGAATGGAACTGCTAACCCGTTTAACATTGTCGGCATCAAGGAACAGGACAACATCATCTCGTTCACTGTGGTGAATGATGGCGATATCCAGTGCCTCGTCGAGAACTTTGAGGGCATGCCTGTCACCACCACGACCAATGAGACCGAGGTGGAGGGTGAGTTTGCCAACTGGTCGTTCGTCAAGGCAGGCGTTCGTGCACCGGGCCAGGGCAAGGCAGATGGAACCAACAGTGTCATGATGAAACCGCCCAGTCAGCTCTACAGCACGACACCCATCTACTACAACTGCTACCTGGCAAGTCTCAACGTGTACAACACCAGCAGCAGCGTAGCACGATTCTCGCTCGATTACTCCATCGACGGTGGCGAGACCTGGGTCAAGGCTTCCAATCCTATTGGAGGTACCTATAACGAGGTGGCTAAGAACACTACCGCCACCTGCTATTGGGCTCTGAACCTGAATAACCATCAGGGTGCTCTATTCCGCATTTACCAGTCCGCTACCAAGGATAAGACCACCTATATAGACAACTTCTCCATCTTCTACACCGGTGAAGAGGGCGGTCCCATCGATAATATGCCTGGTGACGTGAACGGTGACAAGGAGGTCAACGTTGCTGATGCCGATGTTGTCATCAACATCATCCTGGGCGGCACTGATAATACCGAAGGACGCTCGGATGTGAACGGCGACAAGGAGGTCAACGTTGCCGATGTGAATGCCATTATTGACATCATCTTGAAGAAGTAATATACCTATTATAAAAGGGACATCTGTAACCAGGCTTGCTGGAATCAAAGGATGTCCCTTCTTTTTATATAAAGCCATATTATAAAGTTATGAAGAAAAGTATATATGCACTGCTCATGGGATTGATGTGCTTGACAGCACGAGCAATACCCGCCGACCCCATGCCTGTCATGGTAACCCAACCCGACGGATCGACCGTGACCGTCACCCTGCATGGCGACGAATTTTTCCACTTCACGACCACCCAGGACGGGTACACAGTGCTCAAGAACAAGGCTGGCTATTACACCTATGCCACGCTGGACGGTGACCGTCTGGTCCCCGGCAATCGCATTGCACGTGATGCCGCCCAGCGCACCGCCGATGACCGCACCTTCCTTGCCACTGTCCCCAAGGGGTTGAACGACAAGGCCCTGGCTCAAAACGGGCAGCGCCTGTTGAGCCGCCGCAATAGTGCTATACACCGTGTCGGTGCCGACGGCATGATGGATTATGACAACTTCCGCGGCCTGATCATCCTCATCAACTACAACGACAAGACGTTCTCGATGAGGAATCCTGGCACCTTCTACAGTGATATGGTCAACACGCCCAACTACACCGGCTACACTCTCAACGGTCGCCAGGTCAGGATGACGGGCAGTGTGCGAGACTATTTCTACGACAACTCGGCACACATCTTCGATCCCGTGTTTGACGTGGTAGGACCCGTGGACGTGGATTTCTCGTGTACTGATCCCATGGGGACTTCCAATGCCACCGAAATTTTTGAGGCTGCGCTGCGTGCCGCCGATCCTGTGGTCGATTACAACGACTATGACAGCGACGGCGACGGCTTTGTCGACATGGTGTTCTTCCTCGTAGCGGGATTCTCGGCAAACTATAGCGGCAACAACGATGACTACCTGTGGCCCCACATGTACTACCTGTACTGGACGCCACCGCTGGACGGCGTGGGATTTGACCTCTATGCCTGCTCCACCGAGATTGCAGGTTGGGAAAGTTACTATGCCGACGTGAACGGCATCGGCACCTTCTGCCACGAGTTCGGTCACGTGCTGGGACTGCCCGACCTCTATGATACTGACTACAGTGGGACTGGTGGCGAAAGCCGCAACCCGGGTAACTGGTCTATTATGGCTGGCGGCAGTGGCAACAACTTCGGCCGCAATCCTGTGGGATACAGCCTGTATGAACGCTATGCACTGGGATTTACCAAGCCCGTACTTATCAATGAGGAGGGTTCCTACTCGTTGCAAGCCATCGACGAGAGCAATACCGGATTCCGCCTCAACACACCCACCCAGAACGAGTTCTTCCTCATCGAGAACCGTCAGGCAGGCAAGTGGGACAGGAACCTTCCCGGCCACGGCATGCTGGTGGCAAGGGTGGATTCGACCAACGAACGCATCTGGTGGTCCAACGAGGTGAATTGTAACCCCAGCCGCATGTACTACGACCTGCTCAGGGCACATTACAACGGCGAGGACAGTGATTGTGATCCTTTCCCTGGCTCCCGCGGTGTCACCGAGCTGAACAACTTCACCTCACCGAGCCTGCTCACCTGGGACAACAAGTTCAATGAATTTGCCCTTGGCAATATTGCCGAACACAACAGAATCATTTCTTTTAATGTCGAGAGAGACAACTCGATCCTCCACATTGTCGAGGACTTCGAGAATATGCCCGTCACCGACAACATGAATGCCAGCTTTGTCCCCGGCGTTTACGGCAAGTGGGACTTCGCCAAGTGTGCTGTTACTGAGGTCGAGGACGGACAAGCCAACGGTCACAAGGCGGTGGGCATGAAGAAACCCAGTCAGATCACCTCTTCACAACCGCTCAACATCATCCCCTACATGGTTGACTTCACCATTTTCAACCCCACCAACACAGCAGCAAAGTTCAGATTCTACCACTCTGCTGACAGTGGTGCGACCTGGATTCCCCACGTTGACGGGACAATCGACGTCGGTCCAAAATCCCAAGCATCGGCGTCCCTCACCTTGCCCACCGATAAGCCTATCATGCTGCGATGGGCCATGACGTCGGGTAACTCCAAGTCCAATTGTTACCTCGATGACATCAAGCTGTACTACAAGTACACCTGGGGACCTGAACACCTCAATGGGGATGTCAACCTGGACGGCGAGATCACCATCAGCGATGTGAACTATGTGATCGACATCATCCTGGGCGGCGACGACATCAATGGTCTGACCGACGTCAACGGCGATGGAGAGATCAACGTTGCTGATATTGACTATATTATTAATATGATCCTTTACCACTGAATTAATCTAATCTCCAATAAAAACTATTAATCTTTATTATTTAACTGGTTATGAAAAACTTATTATTATCACTTGTGGTGGGATTGGTGTTTTTTAATCTGAATGCAGTCCCTGCCGATCCCACCCCTGCCATGGTGCACCAGCCCGATGGCAGCACGCTCACCATTGTATTGCATGGTGACGAGTTCCTGAACTACTTGACGACCAGCGACGGTTACACGGTGGTCAAGAATAAGGCAGGCTATTACACCTATGCCCGCCTCGACGGCAACCAACTGGTTGCCAGTAACGTTATCGCACGCGATGACCGCACTACTGCCGATCGCGCCTTCCTCGCCACCATGCCTAAGGGCCTGTTGAGCGAGACTATGGTACAGCGTGGCAAGAAGATGTTGAACCACCGCAACGACCTGCTGCGCGGCATCGGTCACGGTGGCCACATGGACTACAGCAAGTTCCGCGGCCTGATCATCCTGATCAACTACACCGACAGGAAGTTTGTTGATTACGTTCCCAGCAACTACACGCCGATTGACTTCTACGAGGCCATGATCAACAGCCATGACTACCAGGGCTACACCCTGCCCTATGGCACCAAGGTCGATGCGATGGGCAGCGTGCGTGATTACTACTATGACAACTCGTTCCAACAATTTGACCCGCATTTCGACATCTTGGGTCCGGTGGAAGTCCCCTACGCTTGCACCGATGCCCATCAGTTCAAGTGCGACTCCATCTTCTTTGCTGCCCTCGAGGCGCTGGACCCTGAGGTGGACTTCAGCCAGTATGATACCGATGAGGATGGCACTGCCGACATGGTGTTCTTCATGGTTGCCGGCCACGGCTCGGATGTCACTGCCAATAACAGAGACTACCTGTGGCCCCACATGAAGGATTTCACTGAGTCTCCTGTGCTTGATGGTGTGAACTTCAAGCTCTATGCCTGCTCGACCAATATGACAGGCGAAGAGAATGAGTACTATATCAATTACAACAATGTTGCCGGCATCGGCACCATCTGCCACGAGTTCAGCCATTGCCTGGGTCTGCCCGACTTCTATGACACCGATGGACTGGGCAGCGGTGGAACCAACAGCAAGCATCCCATGACCTGGTCTGTCATGGCCAGCGGATTCAGGAGCAACAATGGTCGCAATCCTGCGGGTTACGGCCTGTTTGAGCGCTATGCCTTGGGCTTTGCACAACCTGTACTCCTCGATAGCGTGGGTACTGTCACGGTTCCTGCCCTTGAAAAGAGCAACACGGGTTATCGCCTGAACACCGCCAACGAGGGTGAGTTCTTCATCATCGAGAACCGCCAGCGCATCAAGTGGGACAAGAACCTGGCTGGTCCTGGCATGCTCATCTGGCGCGTCGATTCAACCAATGTCGATGTCTGGGAGAACAATCTGGTCAATTCTGATCCCAACCACATGTACTATGAGCTGCTCCGTGCCCAATTCAGTGGACTGAGCGATAGCTACAATGATCCCTTCCCCGGTGTAGCCAAAGTTACTTCGATCTCAGACATCACCGAACCCAACCTGCGCACCTGGGACGGCAAGATGAGCAAGTATGCCTTTGTCAACATTGCCGAGGCCGACAGCATCATCACCTTTGACATGATCATCGACAACTCCAAGATGTCTATCGAGGACTTTGAGAAGATGCCCGTGGGTGCAACCCTCAACGAGCGCGATGTTCCTGGT
>JAEEGL013793824.1_pt1 | contig 18306 bp, 11 predicted proteins | sample 9134231 | NCBI WGS metagenome assembly JAEEGL01 (sample SAMN16246548, study PRJNA631951) | gut metagenome | biome: gut microbiome; feature: rumen; material: fiber-attached | host: Bos | place: Iran: Karaj | collected 2018-10 | reverse complement strand
CTTCAGCAGATTTAGCAAGTGCAATTTGTTTGTTTTCATCATCAGTACTTGGAATTCCAGTAAGCTCAACACATACTAAAAACAGTTCAGTAATGGGAGTAGGAGCATCTAAAAGATTTTCTAATGTAAATTGGAAAGTCGCAAGAAGTATGGTACTAACATGGATAATTACATTCCCATGTTGTGGATTTGTAGGATATATATTAACTAAAATATTTATATAAAGGAGAAGAATTATGAAAAAAGAAAGTTATAACTATTTTAATGAATTTATACTACTTGCAGACTATATTGTACAGTCTGCAAACACATTAAAAGAAATAATGGAAAACTTTGATAGAAATATTCTAGATACAGATATTACAGAAATTCATAAATTAGAAAATGAAGCAGACCATATAGTTCATAAAATGAGAGAATATTTAATTAAAGATTTCTTACCACCAATAGATAGAGAAGATGTTATATTAATTGCAAATAAATTAGATGATATTGAAGATGGTATTGATGAAATATTAATTAATACAAAAATACTTGCAGTAGATCATATTCATGATGATGTAATTGAACTAATATATATTCTAGTTAAATGCACAGAGGCAGTAAGAGAAATATTCCTTGATTTTAAAAACTTTAAAAAAGTTGAATTAATTAAAGAAAAAACAATTAATGTAAATAACTTAGAAGAAGAAGGAGATAGAATATATGAAAGAATAATATCTTCTTTATATAGAAATGAAAAAGATCCAATAGAATTAATTAAATGGACAAATATTTTTAACTGTCTAGAAGCAACAATAGACTGCTGCGAAACAGTTGCAGACGCAGTAGATGAAGTTGTAATGAAAAATTCTTAAAATTAAAGGAGAAAGAATATGAAAGCTATTGTATATTATTCTATGTCTGGAAATACAGACTATGTAGCAAAATATATTGCAAAAAAAACAGGTGCAGATTTAATAAGGATTGAACCTAAAAAAGAATATCCAAATAAAGGATTTGTAAAATTCTTCTGGGGTGGAAAAAGTGCATTAATGAAAGAAACACCTGAACTTGAAAAATATGAATTTGATTCTACAAAATATGATTATATTATATTTGGAAGTCCTGTATGGGCAAGTAGATTTACACCACCAATTAGAAGCTTCATAGAGGAAAACAAAGATAAATTAGCTGGTAAAAAAATAGCAGCTTTTACATGCTTTGCAGGTTCTGGTGCTGAAAAAGCATTAGAAAAATTAAAAGAATTTTTAGGAATAGACAATTTTGAAGCTAAACTTTGTTTAGTAGATGGAAAACAAGAAGATAAAGATAAAAAAATAGATGAATTTTGTGATGAGATAAAATAAATAAAACCTCTAGCTAAGCTAGAGGTTTATTTTATACTGGTTCAATATCAATAAATCTAATTAATTTATTTGTTGATTTAAGTTGTGATTTTAATTCTTTTTCTAGAGCAATATATTTTTTAATTGAAAGATTATCTGCTACATCTATTTGTAAAAACACTGTATAATATGCAGACATTTTTATTACTTTAATTTTTTTAATTTCTATTTTTTTGTTATCTTCTAAATTTTTAATAATTTCTTCTTTTAATTCTTCATTTTCTACATCATTTGTAAGAAGACCACGTATATTTGAAATTACCATTTTTATTGAAATATAGAATACATATATTGCCATACCTAAACTTCCTAGTTTATCTACATTTATGAATTCTGGTATATATTTTTCGAAGAATGTAAGTATTAATACTAAAAGTACAACACAAGTAGATATGAAATCTGCTTTTGATTCTTTAGCAGATTCAATCATAAGCTCACTTTTATATTTTTTTCCATAGTGATTTAAAAGAGATACAACTACAGATTTTAAAAGAAGTGTAATTAATAGAATAACCCCTATTTTTATAGATGGAATAAATTCTGCTTTAAAAAAGAAGAATTGGTAAAGTATAAATATTCCAATTAAGAATAGTAAAAAGCCTGTAAATAGGTTTGCAATATAGTAAACCTGACCATATCCAAATGGATACATTTTATTTGCTCTTCTTTTTCCTATTTTATTTGCAATTAAACTAGTAATATCTGTTACAAAATCAATAAATGATTGAATAGAATCTGCGATTAATGTTGAAAATGAAAAAAGTATTCCTGATACTAGCTTAAGTATTGCAACAATTAAATTAAATACAGTTGTAATTATTATTATTTTATTTTCTTTCATTTTTTTCTCCTTGTTTTTAGTTAAAAACATTATATCATAAAAAAACAATAAACAAGATTTTTATGATATAATTATTTTTAGAGGAGAAAGAATATGGATAAAAGAAAAGAAGAAACAAGTAATTATTGGAAAGAAAAAGCAGGGCTAGAAACTTCTGGATTTACACCAAGCACAGATGAAGGTGGGATTAAAAGAAAGAATAAATCTAATGAAAAAATAGAAAAGCTTGGAATACCAATTTGCAAAGGTCTTCCAATATTAGAAGATGAGATGGTAAATGATTTAAAAGATATAGATGTAATATGCAAACGAGCAATTGCATCACTTATTTCCATACAACTTGCATGTGATATTAATGAAGGTGTAGAGTATGAAGAATCTAAAGAAATGTTTTCTAAAGTGCTTAAAGAATTTGACGTAGAAGATTCACTAAATCCAAAAGAGAAAAAGATTTTTGATGGAACATATACTGATCAAGATGTATTAGATGTTACATGGGAATATGAATGTTATTGGTCACTTATTTGGGCACTAGGTTTAATTACAGATGAAGAACTTTTCCCAAATAAAATATGCGATTGTGATAAAGCAATTACTATTGTTAGCGGCTCAAAAGATTTTGAAGATTTTAAATCTAAATGTAAATTAAGAGACTCATTTGAAATACTAGATATGTTAGATTTATTTTATAGATTACATTGGGCATGTGTTGAAAAAAGAATTAATCCTGATACAAATATTTCTGATTTAAATCCAGAAATAGTATATGAAAGAAGAAGAGGGTTAGAATTTCTATTTTCAGATGAAGATAATTGGTTTGATATATCACTAGATACATAAAAGCAAAAACCCTACGGAACTACTCCGCAGGGTTTTGCTTTATTCTGGAAGCGGTAAGAAATGATAAAGCGGCTGTGCCTCATCATCATCGAAGATTGCGTCGATCCAGAAGTTATAGTGGTCGACGTCTTTATAAGTGGGATGTTCTGGATCCTCGAGAATGTGTGGAACATCAGCCTGGATTGCTTCCAGAATTTCCGGGTAATTCGCCCGGAGGTAATCGAGTTTTTCTTTGAGCGTCACTTAGAACACTCCTTTCTTAAGTAGTGGAAATATTATATCATAGTTTACATAAATTAGCAAACACGAGATGTTTATATATTTATGTATTTATGATATAATCTTAAAAAAAATATTTGGAGGATTAAATATGTATAATCATGAAGAAAAAGCAAGAGGATATAAACAAATGGGAGCAAATTGTTCTGAATCAGTATTTAGCGCATTTTCTGAAGACATTAACTTAAGTAAAAATTTTCCAGCACCTAGAAGTATAGATGGAAAATGTGGTGCACTTTTAACTTCCCTATATATACTAGATGAAACAGGGCATAGCGATAAAAAAGAAGAATTTGAAAAAGAATTTGTTTCTAAATTTGGATATTCAAAATGCATAGATTTAATGACACATGAAAGAAGATGTAATGACTATGTTGGAGAATCATCAAAAATGGTTGATGAAATATTAAATAAATAGGAGGTATTTTATGGATTTTGAAGATGTAATTAGAAATAGAAAAGCAATTAGAAAATTTAGTAGTAAAGAAATTGAAAAAGAAAAACTAGATAAAATATTAGAAGCAGGAAGGATTGCACCTACTGCTAAGAACATACAACCAATTAAAATATATGTGGTTTCAAGTAAGGAAGGAATTGAAAAATTAGATAAAGCATCACATGGAAGGTATGGGGCACCTACAGTTTTAGTTGTTTGTGGTAATATTGATGAAGCATTTATGAAAGGTATGCATTCAACATATGAAATAGACTCATGTATAACAGCTACCCATATGATGTTAGAAGCAACTAATCAAGGCTTAGGTAGTATTTGGATTGAGATGTTTGATGAAGAAGTTTTAAGAAAAGAATTAAATATTCCAACAAACCTTATTCCAGTATGTTTAATTCCAATAGGATATAGGGATGAAAACTGTCCTGATAGTCCTAGACATAATTTAAGAAAAGATATAGATGAGATAGTAGAATACATATAATTTAAAAAGCACATTTATGTGCTTTTTTGTTGTAAAAAATACTTTTTTGTGATTTAATAGTTATAGCAAAAATATTTATTTAATATATTTTTAAGGAGGAATAAAATGAGCAAGAAAAAGAAAATCATTATTATTTCAGTAGCTATAGTATTAGTAATTGCAATAGCAATAGCTGCAATTTTTCTAATTAAAGCTAACAAAAAATTTACAGTAACTTTTGATACAGATGGTGGTTCAAAAGTTGCAAGCATGGAAGTTAAAAAGAATGAAACATGTAGACTTCCAAGAGATCCAGAAAAAGAAGGATATGTTTTCCTATACTGGGTAGATGAAAATGGAAACTCTGTATTAAAAGACTTTGTAGTAACTAAAGATAGAAAACTTAAAGCAAAATGGGCAGCAGAAGATGCTAAAATGTTTACAGTTAAATTTGATACAGATGGAGGAAGCTCTATTCCTGAAATGTTAGTAATAGAGGGAGAAAAAGTAGCTCTTCCAGATAATCCTACAAAAGATGGATTTGATTTTAAAATGTGGGTAAATGCTGAAGGAAAACAATTTAATAAAGATGAAATTATTAAAGAAGACATTACTTTAAAAGCAGTTTGGGAAAAGAAGAAAGAAGAAGAAAAGAAAGAAGATAAAAAAGATGAGCCAAAACCTGCAGAAAATATAGAAGTACAAGGAATTTCACTTGATAAATCTCAAGTAGATTTAATAATTGGAAATTCAGGGAAATTAACAGCAAATGTTTCACCATCAAATGCAACAGATAAATCTGTTACATGGTCTAGTAGTGATCCTTCAGTAATTGCAGTTGACGGATCAGGAAATGTATCTGCAAAGGGAATAGGTAGTGCAACAATTACAGCTAAAACTTCAAATGGAAAGACAGCATCTGCAACAGTATATAGCGATGTAGAAAGTATTTCACTTTCGCTTTCAAACTCATATATTTCAAATTATGGTTCACCAAAAAGTGCAACACTTACAGTAACAACTGTACCACAAGTTAAAGATGCATACATTTGTTGGAACGCACCAAGTTCAGTAACAGGTCATTTAACACCACTAGGCGCAACAGCATATTTTAGCGCAGATGAAACAACTAGTTACCAAGCAAACAATATATCAGCTTATGTTGGAAGAAAAACAAGTAATACTGTTACAGTATATGTAGAACCAGAACTTAGTGCATATGTATCACTAGCTCCAAGTTATGAAAATGGAAATGGATCAGTACAAGCAAACATACCAGTAAAAAGCTGGAGTTTTGGAGCTACACCAACAGGACTTCATATATCAAACATAAATGAAGGTAATACATTTCTTACATTTACAGCAAATAATACAAATAGAAATGCAGTAGGAATTCAAGTAACAGCAACATCTAAAACAGGACAAACAGTGAATGTAAGAGTTACAATACCACCTACAAGACAGTAGTAATTAATTAAATAATAAAAAGGAAGCAGTTCTGCTTCCTTTTTATTATATTATTTATTTAATTATTTTATTATTCTATTTTTTTGTTTTTTATTCTTTATTTTTTTATATATTTAATATGCTCATAATTACTTACTTTACTTCTTTCTACCATTTGGTTATATACCTTATTTCTTAAATTAAGTTTTGCTTCTTTTATTCCTAAGCCTACATCTGCAAAAAATGGTCCATCAATATATGTTACAATCCTATATTTTTTCTTATATTTTTGATATGTATTTGTCATACAAAAAGTAGGCCTTCCATATTTTATTGGATATTCAAAAGATACATCTTTAAATGGTCTAATTTTTGTATAATATGGCCAAATATGAGCTTCTGGATAAATTGTAACACATGATTTTTTTGACCTTAATTTAACTGCTTCTAAAAAGTTTTTCATTGCTTTTAAATTAGAAGGTACAGGTATTGCACCAAATAATTCTACTAATGTTTTCATACCCTTCATAGAAACATTTTCAGGATTTACAATAAAGAAGTTTCTCTTAGGGAAAACAGGTCTTGAAGGAATTAATGTATCTCCAAAAGGTTGGGTATGATTTACATATATGAAATAACCCTTTCGTTTATATTGTTTTAATTTTTCTTTTCCAACATATCTTATTCTAAATTTAAGTTTAGAATAAAAGTATTTTACAGGAACACTAAAAAAATTCTGTATTAAAATAGAGCACAAATTCCAAAAAGGATTTTTGTGCACATATTTATAGTTCTCATCAATTATTCTTGGTTCTATTTTAGCATCTGAGAATTCATCATTTAATTCATCTTTGTAATAAATTACTCTTTGTTTCATCTATTCCTCTTTATTCTTAGAATCACATAAGTATTCTAATTTTGTTTTATAGAAATCTTCATAGATTTCTTTCCAGATTTCATAATTTTTATTAAGCATTATATCTGTGTTTTCACCTTGTGTTAAGTTATTATCTGGATAAATTGGCTCAGAAATATTAATAGTATATTTTTGAACTGGGAATCCATCTTCACCAATAATACTACTATCTTCCATTGTAATAAATATTGGAATTACAGGAACATTGCTTCTTGCTGCAAGCTTGAAAGCTCCATGTTTTAATGGCTTTGGTTTTCTATAATTCCACCACATACTTTGTTCTGGGTAAATAAGTATAAATTCACCTCTTTTAAGTAGTGTATCTATTGCTGTCATAAACTTAACCATAGTTCTTTTATTTGAACTTAATGGAAGTGTATTACAGTTTCTAAAGAAGAATCCATATAGTCCTGGGAAGTTTGTATAGTTTCCTTCTCTAATAATTTTATATAGCTTCTTGTTTTTCTCTTGACCTGATAATCTAAATACTTTTTCAATTGCGAAACAATCAAATGGATTAAAGTGGTTACATGTAAGCATTGCACCTGATTCTACTTTTTGTAGGTTTTCAATTCCTTTAATTTCTTTAATAATTAATTTATCATCTTTTATTAAATCATTTAGGAATCTTTCACCAATCTTGTTTGCAACAATAGTTTTAGTTTTACTCATAATCTTTTTATTCAAGTAGTCAACTTGATCTGGCATAAGTTCTATTGTTGGTGGATCTTCCTCAACATCTACATCAAATGTTCCTTCTTTTTCTAGTTTTTCAATTTTCTTTAATACTTCTAATCTATCTTTAGCTTTTTCTGCAACTTCTACTTCTTTCTTAATTCTGTCATCACCAACGCAATCAGCTTCTTTTTGAGCAAGTTCAATTAAGTTATCACCTGTTTGCATGTCTTTAATTTTTTGTTCTTCTTTGTAATTTGCTTTAACATTTTTAATATAGTTTAAAAATTCAGTTTTTGCAGCATATTTCCAAAATACTTCTTCATAAGCAATTCCTTCAAAAAGCCATGGTTTAGAAATTAAGTTAAAATGGATTAAATTTAAGTCTTCTGCACTTACTTTTTTACCACCAATAGGCATTTTATCCCAAGAACCATCAATTATTGTAACTCTTCCTTTACAAATTCTATTTAAATAATCTTGATCTTGAGCAACTGAATATTTAACTGTTTCTAATAAATATATAAATTTTTCTTGGAATTTAATAGCTCTTAATTCTTTTAAGTTCATTAAAAGAACACCAGCATTAAAGTAGTTTTTAGAATCAGTAACTCCAACTACTTTTTCAACATATTCTTGGAATGCTTTTACATTTTGTACAGCCTCATCTGTTGTTGCACCAATTAGATTGTCTCCTATATCAATGTTATAGAATTCAGCAATATCAGATAAAACAACAATATCACTATCTAGATATATTGCTTTATCATATTCTGGATATAGCTCTGGTATTAATAATCTGTAATATGTTGATTTAGAATAATAGTCTCTTGTATAAAGTTTATCATGTATTTTCTTTAAAGCTTGTTTTAAATCAACAAACTCAATATCAACATTTTCAAGCTTATATTTATATATTTTTTTCTTATTATCTTCACTTATACTAGAGTTGTATAAAATTATTATTTTGTAGAAGTTACTACTTGATGAATTATCAATTAATGATTGAAGTGTAACTGCTAGAAATGGTATGTAATTATTATCAACAGTAAAAAATATTGGTATTACTTCTTGATCTTTATTCACTTTGTTTTTCCCTTCTTTACTTTTTTCAAATAATGTTTCTTCATATTCTTTCTTTAGTTTTAAATATTCTTCCAAATCTTTATCAAATGCATGACATCTTAAAACTTTATGAACTTCTTCTACATTCCATTGTTTATAGTTTTCAATTCTAGGGTATGGAAGCATAAGAAGTCTTTTGCAAAAATGACATATTACTGTATTTTTGTTATTAAACATAAATTGTTCGTTATATTTTCTATTTATAATTAATTTCTTGGTAGTAGACCAAAAGATTGCATCTTGATCTGCAAAAAGCATTTTTTTAGTTCTAATTTTCTGCCTTGCTTTTTCTAAAAGCCCAGTTTCTTTAATTTTTTTCATATTTAATAGAAGCATACCTGCATTAATATAATCTGGTCTTATAACTTTGCTTCCATATTTTTCTTTAACTGCAGCATATTCATAGTCTATTATATCAATATTAAATAATTCAGAAATATCTTTTGCTGCCATCATATCTATATCTAAATAAAGAAGCTTATCAGGAATACCATCTATTTTATCTGCAAGAAGTCTAAGTAGTGTATATGGAGTGCAGTATGCAGTTTCATTTGGAGATCCTCCAAACTCTTTATTATATAAATCAGTTACATCTATTTTTGTAACAACGTTTTTTGTATTTTTAGATTTAACTACTTTATTTAGAAAATCTATTTGATTATCATCAATTGGTATGAATTTTTTATCTAAATGTGATGCGTCCATTGTGAAAACATAAGCATTTACAGGCTCTTTGGTCTTGTTTGTAATAGATATTAAAAATGATAAAACACCATCAAATACTCCTTTATTTCCACAAAAAAGTAAATTAATCATAATATCTCCTTAAAATTAAAAAATTTAAGCATATATATCATATCAAAAAATGACAAAATTTTCAATTGATTTTTCAAAAAAAAGTTAGGGATGTATGCATTTTAAAGATTTTTATCTTTAAGCAAACATCCCATAAATTTAATTTAATCTATATATACTAAAACTTAATGCTCCTGCAAAGATTAACCATAGAATATATGGAATTTGTAGGTAACCTGAGACTTTATTAGATTTTTTAAATAAATAAATCATGTAAAATACTAGACCAATTAATACTAAAACCCATAAAAATCCAATTAAAAACAACCTAAATCTAAAAAATATTAAAGGCCATAAAGTGTTTAGTATAAGCTGAGTATAGTAAACATTTAAAGATTGTTTTCTAACTTCTGTATTATTACTTGTAACTACTAAATAGTATGAAACACCCATTAAGATGTATAAAATTGACCATGCAATAGGGAATATAAACCCAGGTGGAGCAAACTCAGGTTTAATGATAGATTCATAAATTTGAGTATTATTTCCACTTAAGAAATACCCAATACCACCAGCTGCTAGTGGTATTGCTAAACTAATTAATAACTTTTTAAAATTAATCATAATATCACCCAAGATATTATATGTAAAAAAACAATTAATATTCGAACAAAAAAGAAAAAGACATATTTTAATATGCCTTTAAATGTATCTAAATATATGGAATTATATGAATTATGCAAGTTTTCTTATATCATCTTCAACAAATCCTTCTAGTTTATATTGTTCATATTTAACTAAAGCACTTTGCATTTTATTTTTATAGTTTGCAGAATTTATTCTATATTTTATTTTGCAAAATGCCTGTAGAATAGTAGTATTTATTACTTCTCTAGAATATTTAACAATATCAGGACTTACAGTAATTACACCATTTCTAATTCTGTAATAATCTACATTTAATTCTTTTAAAACATAGTCTTCTGGTGCAAATTTAAATATATGTCTTGCAATTTCCATAGCGTTTTCTATTTCAATAGTTGCAATCTCGTTATATAACTTTTTAATTGCTAAATCTATAACCTTACTTTTATCAATGCTTTTATATGCTTTAGGAAGAAATAGATCAATTTCATTTTCTTCTTTATTTACATCTATAGAAGAGCTGTTATGATATTTAATATTTAATTTTAATGCTTTTCCTAAAACACTTACAGCTAAGTATGTTTTATTAATTTCTTTTTGTTTAAATTTTAAAATATTCATAATATGGCCCTCCCTATATTTACAAATCTTTGTTCGTAACTTTAGATACATTTTATACCTTAAAAAAAATGATGTCAATAAAAATGCGAAAATTTATTCGTAAAAAATTTAACGAAAAAATATGACAGCTTGAAACCTAAGGGAAATAAGGACTTTGGAATTTATATTATAGAAATGTTTCAAATACAAAAAAATTTAATTAAAATGTCATAAAAATGTAATAAATAAACATAAAATCCTAAAAAAGTCCTTCCGTAAAGCCTAAACAGATGCCTTGAAAACCTTCCAAAAAGTGCTATTGACACGATTTCCTTCTTTATATTATTTTATATTCAAGTATAAATAGATAAAAAGGTATATTTTTAGGAGGATAGCAAATGAAAAAGAAAGCAATAATTTCCATAGTATTGATTTTAGGAATAATAATTTCGATAACACTTATTACCCTAACTAGAGGAGAAAAAAATGATATACAACAATTTTATGGAAATATAGGAGAAGGGAAAATACTGGCAGATGGCACAATAATTACATATGATTTATCCACAAAAGGTAATAATTCAATTTATGCAAGCTTAAATACTGAAACGGGAGTTCTTGATATTGCTTATAACGGAACATATGCGACAAACGCGAAAATAAAAAATGCAGAGTATATTGAAGGTGGAAACAGTGTTTTTGGTGATATGAAAGACAGAATAGTTCAAGTAAATTTATCAAGTTATCATGAAATAGGAGATTATATTTTTGCAAATTGTAATAATTTACAGGAAATAAATATTAATAGTTATGAAGTTGGAAAAGGCTCTTTTATAAATTGTATTAACCTTAAAACAGTAAATTTTCCAAATATAGATACAATAGGTGAAAGTGCTTTTGAAGGATGTAGTTCAATTGAAACAATATCAATTTTAGGTGGAGGTAGTTTTGATAACACTCTAATTGGTAAAAATGCATTTAAAAATTGTGATAGTTTAACAAGTGCAACTATTGGAACAGCTGGTAGATTTATAAATATATCTGATTATGCTTTTGAATCATGCGATAATTTAGTAAATGTATCTATGCCAAGTGTAAATACTAAGATTTCTGGATGTAATCCATTTGCATATTGTCCATTATTGACTGAAATAAATACTTATAGAACAGAAACATACCCTGTTGGTTTACAAAGTAATGGATATTATACTGCATATACAATCGATGGAGTTTTATATACTCAATACACACTTGTTTGTTATCCAGGAGGAAAACAAGGAGGAACATATGAAATACCATCTGGAACTAAAAATATAAAAGCGGATGCATTTGCTGGATGTAAAAGAGTACAAAGCATCACTATTCCATCATCTGTTCAAAATATAGAACAGCCGCAATTTTTAGAATGTACTGCATTAAAAGAAATATTGGTACATCAAAATAATAATTATTTTTTCTCAGTAGATGGTGTTTTATTTAATAGAGATATATCAACACTATGTAATTATCCAATGAATAAAACTATTGTTGGAAAAACTTATGTAATACCAGGAGGAGTAAAAGAAATTGGTCCATATGCATTTTATAACAATACAAAACTAGAAGTAATTGATATGTCACAAAATGTAAAAACTATAGGAAATTATGCTTTTTATGGAAATACAAATCTTAAAACAATAAACATGTCAGATAATATTAACACAATAAGTAATTATGCTTTCTATAATGCAAACAATTTAGAAACAATAAATAATAAGTCTGCAAACATAGTAACTATAGGAGATTATGCCTTCTTTAATTGCGAAAAATTAGACTTTGGAGAAATGCCATTAAAAATAAAAAAAATTGGGGAATACGCATTTGCAAACACAAAATTATCATGTGTAAATATACCAACAAATACATATATAAATGAGCAGACTTTCTCAGTAGGAGAAGGAGCTTTTTCAGGATGCAAATATTTAAAAGAAATAATAAGACCAAAGAAAGAAATATATTATCAAAATCTTGGAGAAAATATTTTTAAAGATTCAATATTAACATTGGATGTAACATTAAACGAGGATGATAAATATACTACAGTTTTACCAGATGCAATAGCAATAGATCAAGACTTTAACGAATCAGAAATTGAAATTGTAAAAATTGAGAACCCAGATACTGGTGAACTAGAGAATTCATGTCAATTAAATGATGATAATATTTTTAGAATAGATGAAGACTACGATACTATATATGATGAAAATGTAGTGACAATTGATAGCAACAAATTAAATGATGCTGCATTGAGAGTAGTGAAAAATAGCATATATGGAAATTGGGGCTTATTAGATGGATTAACAATAAAATTTTCAAGAGGAAGTATTGAATTAACAGGAATAGAAATTTCAGAACAGCCAGCAACAAAAACATATTATGAAGGAGATTCATTTGACAAAACAGGAATGGTTGTAAAAGCTGTATATAGTAATGGAGAAGAGGTAATTTTAGAAAATGATGAATATGAAGTTACACCAGATCCATTAATATATGGAACAACTGAGGTTACAGTAACATATGAAGGAAAAACTACAACTGTTACAGGAATAACAGTAAATAAAGTTTTATTAGAAAGTATAGAAATAACTGATTTACCAAAATCAGAGTATTTTGATGGAGACACATTTGATTCAGAAGGAATAGTAGTTACAGCTACATATAACAATAGATCAACTAAAGAAGTACAAGATGAATCTTTATTTGAAATATATCCAGCAAATGGAACAGTATTACATACAGGAGAAACTACAATAAATGTTGCATACACAGAAGAATATGAAGGATCAATAGAAGATAGAACAAGACAAGCAACAAGAACAATTGTTGTAAAACCAATAGAATTAACAAAAATTAGAGTTACAACAAAACCTACAAAACTAAGCTATATAGAAGGTGAACCTTTAGATTTATCAGGAATGTTAATTACAGCATACTATAACAATGGAACTGAGGAAGTTATAGGTGATGATGAAGGAGAAGTATATACAGTAGATCCTGCTGAAGGAACAGAAGTAACTCTTGGATTTAATGAAGTAACAATAAGTTATGAAGGAAAAACAACAACTTTAAGATTTGGTGCTCAAGGTGGAGAACCAGGTGAAGATCCACAAGATGAACCAATACCAATAGTTGAAAAAGAATTAACTGGAATAGAAGTAACAACTATGCCATCAAAAGTATGTTATATAGAAGGAGAAACATTTGATCCAACTGGAATGGTAGTAACAGCTTCATATAACAATAACAAAACAGAAACTATTGAAAGTGGATATGAGATTACACCTGCTAGGCCATTAACTATTGATGATAATCAAATAACTGTTACATATGAAGGACAAACAGTAGTAGTCGGAATAGCAGTTTCAGAAGAAATAAATTTAAGAGAAATTAAATTTGCTGAAAAAAATCTATTTAGTAGAATAAAAGAAGTTTTACAAGATAAAATATATGCTGCAGATGAAGATAATTATATAATAAAAATGTTACCAGAAGACGTAGAAAACGTCACAGAACTTAACTTTGGAAGAGTTAGTAATAAACATATTAAAAATTTATCAGGAATAGAAAACTTTACAAATCTAGAAATATTAGATTTAGAAAGTAACCTTGTAAGTGATTTAAAACCATTAGAAAATTTAGTTAACCTAAAGGAATTAAATTTAGGAACAAACAATATATACAGTATAAAACCATTGGAAAATCTAACAAATCTAGAGAATCTAGAGTTATATTTTAACAATATATATAATGTAGAGTGTTTACAAAATTTAACAAACTTAAAAAGTTTAAGCTTATATGGTAATAATATTACGGATATTAGTCCTCTTCAAAATTTAAAAAATCTTGAGTTTTTAGCTTTAACTAACAATAAAATTGAAGATGTAAGTCCAATTGAAGGTTTAGTAAAATTACATGAAGGGCCATCAGTATTTAATATTCAAAATCAAAGAATATATAAGTATACATCAGACGGAGCAATAGAGTTACCACAGATTTTTAATGCAACAAGCAATAACAGTAGTTTAGTATTTGATGGAATTGTTGATGTATATTCTGATGAAAAATTTGATTTAGAAAATTGTGAAATTAGTTCACTTGATGGAAAAATACATTTAATTGATACTCAAAATCAAGGTACAGTTAAGATAAAAGAAGGAAATGCTAAATATTCAAAAGTAATATTAAAAAATGATTCTAAAAGAATTGATAGTATAAGTGTAATTTCTTTACCAAATAAAACAACATATATAGAAGGAGAAATATTTGATCCAACAGGAATGGAAGTTGCATCAATAGATGGAGATGGAATATATAGAGAAATATCTAATTATACGATAAGAACAGAAGGAGGAAATGAAGTACTTAATACTTCTGATACAAAAGTATATATAGATTATGAAGATCCATATGTAGAAGGCAATATATTAACTACTACAGTTGATATTACAGTAAACCAAAAAGAATTAACAGGAATCGAAATCACAACAAAACCAACAAAACAAAGTTATATTGAAGGAGAAAAAATAGATTTAACAGGAATGGTAGTAACTGCTTCATATAATAATGGAACAACAGCAGATGTTACAAAAGACAGCATGTTAAATCTAGAAGCAGATGATACAGTTACTCTTAATACATCTCATATATATATATACTATATCGAAAATGGAATATTGAAAAAAGCAGTTTTAACAGTAGGAACAAATCCAGAAGAACACCCAGATATATTAGTTAGAGAAAAAACAGTAACATCAATTAGTGCTACAACAAAAACATATAAAAGATGTTATATAGAAGGAGAAACATTTGATCCAGAAGAAGTAATAGTAATTGCTGCATATGATAACGGCATGTTTGAAATAATTAGAAATGGATATGAGATTTCACCAAACGGGCCATTAACTGTTGATGATAATCAAATAACTGTTACATATAGAGATAAAACAGCAACTATTGGTATAAAAGTTGCAAAAGAAGAAAATTTAAGAGAAATTACATTTGTAGATACAAATATGTATAGTAAAATAACAGAGATTTTAAAATATAAAATCTTTGATTGTGATGCACAAAATCTAACAATTAAAATGTTACCAGAAGATATAGAAGGATTAACAGAACTTGATTTATCTGCAACAAGTCAAACAGCAGATGAAAATAAAATACAAGACATTTCAGGAATAGAAAACTTTATAAACTTAGAGATATTGAATTTAGAATACAATAACTTAAATGAAAAAATAAAACTATTAGAAAAATTAACAAATTTAAAAGAATTAAATCTAGGATCTACAGGAATATGTAGTTTAAGATCATTAAAAGATTTAACAAGTTTACAAAGCTTAAAATTATCTAGAAACATAATTAATGATATTACATATCTTGGAGGATTAATTAATCTTGAAAATTTGGAATTAGATCACAACTATATAGAAGACATAAGCCCAATTGAAGGTTTAGAAAAATTAAGAAATGGTAACGTAAAATTAAATAATCAAATAATAAGAAAATATTCTGAAGATGGAGTATTTGAAATACCACAAATATTAAAAGCGGTAGAAACAGAAGGAAGTTTAGTATATTCATCTGAGATAGGATCAATTGCTTATCATAGCTGCTATATTGAAGATGATAAGATTATATTAAATCAAAGTGCAACACAGGGAAGTATTTCTATTGAATATGGAAATGCTGTATCAACAGAAATATATTTATACAGACAAAAAGCACCAACACCAATAGCAATAGAAATTGTATATGGACCTGACAAGACAGAATATATAGAAGGAGAAACATTTGATTCAACTGGAATGGAAGTTATGTTAATATATCCAGTAAATCCAAGAAGAGCAGTATGTAAAGATTATGAAATTACACCAAATAGACCACTTACAATAGATGATACACAAGTTACAATAACATATCCAAATGATGGAGAGCCATTAGAATCAAGTATTGATATTACAGTAAATAGTAATAATGCATTATCATCAATTCAAGTTGCAAACAAACCATATAAAACATGTTACATAGAAGGTGAAACATTTGATAATAGTGGAATGATAATTAATGCTATATATGATGACAATACTGTAAATGTAGTTGAAGATTATGAAATTAATCCAAACAGACCATTAACTGTTGATGATAATCAAATAACTATTACATATAGAGATAAAACTGCAACTGTTGATATAAAAGTTGCAAAAGAAGAAGATTTAAGAGAAATTACATTTGTAGATACAAATATGTACAGAAGAATAAATGAGGAATTAGGAGACAAAATATTTGAAAAAAATCCAGATACCTTAACAATAAAAATGACACAAGAAGATATAGAAGGTGTAACAGAACTTGAACTATATGGAGAGATGATATTAGAAAGTCAATTCACAGCAACAGTTGTAGGAAACAACGATTATAGTGAATATTTTGGAGATAGTCAATATAGTGCAGAAGAAATAATGGCAAGAAGAATAAGAAATATATCTGGTATAGAGGCATTTGTCAATCTAGAAGATTTAAACTTATCATGTAACCATATTGAAGATTTAACTAAGTTTAAAGATTTACCAAACTTAAAGAAACTATATTTATTTGACAATGATATAGAAGATATTTCTGGACTTGCAGAACTTCCAGAAGATAAATTAGAAGTATTAGTTTTAAGCGATAACGATATCGAAGATATATCTGTACTTGGAAGATTTGAAAATTTAAGAAAGCTATATTTGAATAATGATCTTAAATTAAGTGATGTTAGTGTTTTATCAGAGCTTACAAATCTTGAAGTATTAGATATAGGGTCTAATAGTTCAATTACAGATATAAGTTTTGTTTCAGAACTTCCAAATTTAAGGGTTTTAGATATAACATATACAGACATTAAAGGAGAAATCGAAGTACTATCCGATTTAACAAATTTAGAAGAACTATATTTAGACTATACACAGGTATATAGTTTGGAACCATTAAGATATTTAAATAAATTAGAAAAATTATCAGTAAGTAAAAATCATGTTAGAGACATAACACCTATTTCAGAATTACCAAATCTTACATATTTAAATTTAAGTGATAACTTTATAGAGGATATAAGTTTACTAGAAAACATGAATGGTGTAGAAATAGAGTGTAGTGATCAAAAAATTTTTGCATATTCTGAAGATGGAACAGCTCAATTACCACAAATACTTATAGCATCAAAAACACCAGGAAGTATAGTATATACAGACCGTGGTTTCCATTATTATTATACTACTTTAGATGGAAATACAGTGAAATTAAAAGAAGATGCTGAGTATGGAAGCATAATAGTTACTGATGGGCTTGCAGATATGTCAAGACTTTATATAAAAAGAGTAAATGAATCAGATGTTATATCCTCAATAGAAGTAAAACACATGCCAGATAAAACTAAATATGTAAAGGGAGAAACATTTGATAGAACTGGAATGGAAGTTGTTGTAAATTATTCAGATCATGGAACAATACTACTTAATGATACAGAATATGAAATAACACCAAACAGACCATTAACAGCTGATGATAATCAAATAACTGTTACATATAGAGATAAAACAGCAACAGTTGATATTACTGTAGAAGCACCAGTAGAAAGCGTAAGCTTAAATAAACAAGAACTATCATTGCCAGTAGGAGGAGAAGAACAATTAATAGCTACAGTACTACCAGAAGATGCAACAAATAAAAATGTAGTATGGGAATCTTTAAATGAAGATGTAGCAACAGTAAATGAAGAAGGATTACTAACAGCTATAGCAGAGGGAACAGCAGAGATAAAGG
>JAEEGL013535450.1_pt1 | contig 18307 bp, 17 predicted proteins | sample 9134231 | NCBI WGS metagenome assembly JAEEGL01 (sample SAMN16246548, study PRJNA631951) | gut metagenome | biome: gut microbiome; feature: rumen; material: fiber-attached | host: Bos | place: Iran: Karaj | collected 2018-10 | reverse complement strand
GTTATAACGAAATTTTTCTGCCATATAGCTCTCCATAATAAAAATAATGAATACTTATAACCACGAATTTTGTGGCTTATAAAAATTATAACATTAGAATCCATGTTTTTAAAGCATTTTAACTTAATGTAAGTTTTTCAGTTTTTTCTTTACTGCGGATCTAAAGATTTTTCATGCAGTACCGGGCAATAAGACAGCTTTCACATTGTGGCTTACGTGCTGTACAGACATAGCGGCCATGTAAAAGCAGATGATGATGTGCGTTTTTCATATATTTGTCTGGAATGCATTTTAGTAAATCTGTTTCTACTTTTTCCGGTGTTGTATTATCTGATAATCCGGTACGTGAAGAAACTCGCAAAATATGTGTATCAACCGGCATTGTCTTCTGGGAAAAAACTGCATTCAAAACAACATTTGCTGTTTTTCTTCCAACCCCGTTTAAACTCATCAATTCATCACGTGTTTGCGGTATTCTGGAATTATATTTTTCTATCAGGGTCTGGCTTAAGGCAAGAATGTTTTTTGCCTTATTTCTGTATAATCCTATTGAATGAATGTACTGTTCAAGTTTTTCCTGACCAAGCTTAAGCATCTTTTCAGGAGTATCTGCAGCTTTATACAAAGCTTCGGTTGCAAGATTTACGGATTTATCAGTTGCCTGTGCAGAAAGCACGACTGAAACCAGAAAAGTATATTCATTTGGAGCAATCAGTTCCGGAAGAGGATTCGGATTTGCCTTTGTAAAAATGCGGAAAATCTTTTCTATTTTTTCTGGCGAAAGCTTCGTCATCTTGATTAATACTTACAGATTCTTTTTTAATTCTTCAATTTTATCAGTTTTTTCCCATGAAAAACCATCCCGGCCAAAATGTCCGTAGTTTGAAGTTGCTCTGTAAATAGGTGATGCCAGCTTTAACTCTTTTATAATTCCAGCAGGTGTACAGTCAAAAACTTTTTTTACCGCTGCTTCAATCTGAATTTCGGAAACTTTTCCTGTACCAAAGGTATCCACCATAATTGAAACCGGATAAGGAACGCCAATTGCATAAGCAAGCTGAACCTCTGCTCTTTCTGCAAGGTTTGCGGCAACAATATTCTTGGCAATATACCGGGCCATATAAGCAGCAGACCGGTCTACTTTACTTGGGTCTTTACCGCTAAAGGCTCCGCCACCGTGTCGTCCCATTCCACCATAGGTATCCACGATGATTTTTCTTCCTGTAAGTCCTGTATCTCCGTCAGGTCCGCCTATAACAAAATTTCCAGTCGGATTTACATAATATTTCGTATTTTTATCTAACAATCCTGTTGGTTCAAGAGTTGGCTTCACAATACATTCAATCAGACTTTCTTTAATATCTTTATAAGAAACTGAAGGATTATGCTGATGTGAAATTACTACAGTATCAATTCGCTTTGCCTGATGACCTTCGTATTCAATTGTAACCTGAGCTTTTGCATCAGGACGCAAGAAATTTAATGTACCATTTTTTCGGAGTTCTGTAGCCTTCAGTAACATTTTATGTGAATAAATCAAAGAAGCCGGCATAAGTTCCGGTGTTTCACTACAGGCAAAGCCGAACATTAACCCCTGGTCGCCTGCGCCCTGAAGTCCTTTAAACTGTTCAAGTCCTGTACCAGAAACCCCCTGATTTATGTCAGAACTTTGGGCATGTAGCCTGTTCATAAATTCAAGGGTTTTCCCATTAAAACCGAAGTCATCAGAATTATAACCGATATCCAGAACAACATTTCGTGCAATTTTTTCTATATCTATTTTATCAAATCCATTACAATTAATTTCACCGCAAACGGCAAGAAAATTTGTAGTAGCAAAAGTTTCGCAGGCTACATGGCTATTGCTGTCGATTTTTAAACATTCATCCAAAATTGCATCCGATACCTGATCACAAACTTTATCCGGATGACCTTCACTTACTGACTCTGAAGTAAAAAGATATTTTTTTTCCATAATTAAAAAAACCCTCTAAAAACTCTATTTTGCTCTATGCAATATTTTATTTTTTAAGTATAATATTTTCTGTAATTTATAACAACTGCATTAACCGATATATTCGGATAAAAACAGGAGATACAAAAATGGCACTTTATAAGAAATACCTTAAATCACAGAAGGCTTGTGAGGTAACATTTGAACTTTCTGCAGAAGCAGCAAAAGAAGCTGAAAAAGTTTGGCTTGCAGGAGATTTCAACAGCTGGAGTTCTATCGATACACCGATGAAAAAAATGGCTAATGGAAATTTCCAGGCAAAAGTAAAACTCGAAACTGGGAAAGAATATCAGTTCCGTTATCTTCTTGACGGTAAGCGCTGGGAAAACGACTGGGCTGCTGATAAATATGTTCCGGCTCCTTTCAGCAACACAGATAATTCAGTAGTTATTGTATAAGACTAAACCGTTCATCTAAAATTATAATTTTATCTGTCAAACCGGCTGTATGAAGAATTGTCCTGTCTTTCAGAATGATGATTCCTTCTGCACCGGTTTTTTTTGTTAAAAAGTCCATGCCCTTTTCTTTTCCAAGTGCTAAAACTGTTGTAGCAAGAACATCCGCTTCCATAGATTTTTTACAAATAATAGAAACAGAAACAATATCATTATCAACAGGTCGTCCAGTTTTAGAATCTAAAATATGATGATATTTTTTTCCGTCGGCTTCAAAAAATCTTTCATAAATGCCTGAAGTAACAACAGATGTATTATTTACATCCAGACGGATAACAGGGCTATCATCCGTTTCAACAGGATTCTTTATTCCAATTTTCCATGGAGTTCCTTTTTTATCTTTGTCACCATAGGCATAAACATTTCCGCCAAGGCTCACAAGAGCTTTAGAAATTTTCCAGGAATCGAATAAAGAAACCAGACAGTCTGCCGCATAGCCCTTTGCTATTCCACCTAAATCAGCAATCATCTTTTCTTGTGTTAAAAAAAGAGTTTTGTTATTTTCATCAAGACTGATTTTTTTCCAGTCACAAAACAAAAGAGTTTTCTGGATTTCTGTTTCTGAAGGTACATACGGGATGTCTCCGTTTATATTCCATAACTTAACAAGTGGTCCGATTGCCGGATTAAAAGCACCGTCTGAAAGCGAAGCATATTCTAAGGCACATTTTAAAACCTGAAAAGTTTCTTCACTTACAGAAACAGCTTTTTCTCCTGCATATAAAGAAGCCGTTTCCAGTTCTGACATTCCTTCATTATCATCAGAAAGAACTTTGTTAAGCAGTACATTATTCCGGTTTATTGTCATTTTATGCTCAATGTTTTTCAAACATTTTTCACATTCATCATATCGCTCTTTTGTACCTGCATCAAAAAGATTGATTGTACAGACAGTCCCCATAGAAAAATAAGTTTTGCTTTCAGGGACATTTTTACAGGAAGTAATTAAAGCAGAAAAATACACCAAAAAGATAATTGCAATACATCTGTCTTTCATAATGAAAATATATCATTTATATGTTATAATGTTAATGTATGGCTATAGATATTTCAATTTTTGGACGTAAAATTTTCTTTCTCTTTCCTCCACCTCTTATTCAAAACGAAGTAATCGAAATTCTTTCCAGAGCTGAATATGAAGTTTACTGTATTCAGGATCCGGAAAAAATGAAAATATTATTATCTCATTTTCCAGAATCTATGGTTTACATTAATGTAGATGCCTATATGTCTCAACCTGAATGGCTTACATATGTAAAAAAACTCAGACAATCCGTTGCAACATCTGATACGGTTTTCAGTCTGGTTACTAATTCTGGAAATGAAGAATATAAACGAAAACTCGTATATGACTTTGAAGCAAAAGGTGGAATTCTTTCAGTTCGTACTGATATAAAAGCAACAGTTGATACAATCATGAATCAGCTTGAAATTTATAAATGTCACGGAAGACGAAGATATATCCGAACTTACTGCGAGAATGATAATCTTGCAAAACTAAATTTTATTTTCAATGAACAAAAATACGATTTGAAAATCCGTGATATTAGTGTTTTCGGAACCTGCGCCTATTATCCTGGCAGTATCCGCATTCCGGTTAAACAAAATCAGGTAATCAAAAATGCTCTTTTAATTTTAAGAGGTTTGAATATTTCCTGTGACATTGTAGTCTTTAACATAAATGAAGAACAATATTCTACAACGTTTGTATTTCTGTTTAAAAGTTTTAGTGAATCATCAGGAAAAGATAAAATCAGAAAATATGTCAGACAAAACCTTCAGGCAAAAATTGATTCAATTATTTCTTATGCTGTAAAAGCGGAATCTGATAAAAATGAAAACAGCAAAACAGACAAAGAGACAGACTCAAAAGAGACTTCTGAAGAAAAAAGCACTAATGTAGAAAAACCTGCAGAAGAAAACAAAAACGCCAGTGACTCATCGCAAAACAATCTTGGCGGGATTCTTGCGTTTTAATAAATCTACTCATAAACAATGATCGGATTCAAGAGTTTTAATTCAACTCTGGAATTTTTTCTTGCTTCCATTAGAATCATGCAGGCTTCTTTATCAACAGAAGGATATACAATCTTCAAGTTTTTTATATACATTTTATATTTATCGAGCATGATGATTATTTCAGTAAGTCTTTCAGGACGGTGTATCATAAAAAACTTTCCTTTATCTTTCAACATCATTGAAACTGCTTTTACAACATCCTCAAGATTGCATTTTATTTCAGTTCGGGCAACAGCTTTTTCTTCATTGTAAGATATTTTTCCAGTTGTTTTTTTCATATACGGCGGATTACAGGTGATAACATCAAAAATATTTTTCTGAAAAAAATCATCCGTTTTTTTTATGTCGCCATGAAGAATACTAATTTTTTCAGTTAAGCCGTTAAGCCCGATACTTTTTTGCGCCATATCAAAAATAGATTTTTGTATTTCAATACCATAAATTCTTTTTGCATTAGTATCCGACAGCATCAGCGGAAGAATTGCATTACCGGTACATAAATCAAGAACCAGGTGATTTCGTTTTATGGAAGCACGTGCATATTCAGAAAGCAAAACCGCATCAATTCCAAAACAAAATTTTTTATCATCCTGAACTATTTTTAAGCCATTATGTTTAAGAGTATCAATTCTTTCCATGAATTTATTTGCCTATATATGCTTTTTTCTTTTATTCAAAATTGTAAAAATACTTTGAAGTACTATGAAAAAACACAATAATGCAGAAAGGACAATTTTATTCCACCATGAAGAAAGAGTTCCTTCACATCTGATATAGGTTTCTATGGTTGCTTTTATCAGAACACCGAAAAAGGAACCGACAACAGTCCCGACACCGCCGGTTAAAAGTGTACCGCCAATTACAGCAGAAGAAATTGCTTCCATTTCAAAACCTTTTGCCTGCTCAACAAAACCTGAACAGGTATTCAGACAAAAAACAAATCCGGCAAAAGATGCAAGAAAACCATTAAGCACATAAGCACAGAATTTTGTTTTGCGAACGTTTACTCCCATCAGCAATGCAGAATTTTCATTCCCCCCTACTGCAAATAAATTACGTCCGAATTTTGTATAACGCAGCATAAACCAGATTATTACAATAACAACCAGGGCAATAATGACACTTGGATGCACAAAGGGATACATTTTCACACCGCGTTTATTTGTTGTTGCTCCAATTAGAACATTTATGTTTTTATTTGCAATGCCCAGGAAGGTTTCATTTTTTGTAATGGCAATCTGATTGGCACTTATCATGGCTGTAAGCCCACGACAAAAAAACATTCCTGCCAGTGTTACAATGAATGGCTGCAGTTTCAGATATGCTATTAAAAATCCCTGGACAGCTCCGAACAAAAGGCCGAAAGCTAAAACAAGAGCAATCGAAAGCCAGGCATTCATTCCGAGTATCTGCATCGAATAAGCAAGCATCATACAAACCAGTCCTACAACCGAACCGATTGAAATATCAATCCCGCCTGTTATAAGAATAACTGTCATTCCTGCAGAAGCAATCAGCAATCCAGCGTTATCAATTAGCATATTCAGAAATGTCTGCATTCTGCCAAAGCCTTTTGAATGAAACAGTATAATTCCGATAATGTACATCAAAATGAAAAGTACAATCGTTACAAAAAGCAAAAAATTATTTCCATCAATTTTCTTTTTTAAGTTCAGTTTAGAAAGAATGTTTTTTTTCATTTTGATTCCTCCAGTTTTTTTGCATGTTTAAGTTTTCTGTTTGCACGGAATCTTTTAAATTCTTCTGACTGAATTGTTACTATAAGAATAACAACTATTGCTTTATAAACAGGCAGCTGAGTTGCAGGAACTCCCATTGCATACAGGCTTGTAGTAAGAGCCTGAATTGTTATTGCTCCGATAACAGAACCTGCTATGCTGAATTTACCGCCACCCAGACTGTTTCCGCCAAGTGCTACTGCAAGAATAGCATCAAGCTCTATATTTAAACCGATATTATTTGCATCAGATGAATAGATTCGGCTTGCAGAAATTAAACCTGCCAGACCAGAACTGAGTCCGCAAAAAACATAACAGAAAAATATAACAAGAACAGAATTGATTCCAACCAGTCTTCCAGCTTTTGGATTAATACCAACTGTCTGAATATACATACCTATTGCAGTTTTTTTCAGTATGATTACTGTAATCAGTACAAATAAAATTGCAATAAATACAGGAGTTGGAATTATGCATTTAGGGAAAAAACTGCCTATATATCTGAAAGATTCCAGCCGCACATAGATTATCTGTCCAGGCATCATCTTGCCGTTAATTTCCCGGGAACTGATAAGCTGTGCAATTCCACGCCCCGCTGTATACAAAATCAAAGTAGCAACCATCGGCTGAATTTTAAGTCTGGCAACTAAAAACCCGTTGAAGGCTCCACACAAAAGCCCTGCGAAAAGGCACAGAACGATTGCCACAAACATCGGTACATTATATGCCTCGTAACTTGAACCTAAGAGTCTAACACAAACTGCGGCAGAAACTGCACACACAGCACCTACAGAAATATCCGTTCCCCCGGAGGATGCAACAACCAGAGTCATTCCAACAGCAAGAATAACAAGTTCACAGGAACGGTTTATAATATCGATTGTGTATCCGTATAAAACATTATTTTGAATTGATATTTTAAAAAAATCCGGTGTAATGATAACATTAACAATCAGCATTATAATCAGTGCAAAAACTGGAAGAAACAAATGCTTTCCCGTTATTCTTTTTACTGCTGTCAGGGATTTATTTAATTCAAACTGTTTACCCATTATTTTTACCTCCAGCGATCGCCATCATTACATCATGCTGGTCAATATCCTCATTTTTTAATTCACCAACTTTCTGGCCATCCCGCAGAACACAAAGTCTGTTAACAGTTCTAAGCATTTCATCAATTTCTGAACTGATAAACATAATTGTCATTCCTTCAGAGGCAAGTTTAACTATCAGTTTTTGGATTTCTGTTTTTGTTCCCACATCAATACCACGAGTCGGTTCGTCCAGAATCAAAAACTCCGGATGAGTAATAAGCCAGCGTCCTATAATAACTTTCTGCTGATTTCCGCCGGATAGCTGTTTAATTGGCGTTTCTGGATTCGGTGTTTTTATATTGAGGGCTTTTATGTATTCATCTGCAAGCTCGTTCTGTTTTGTCTGCGGAAGAAGCTTGAAAACACCAGTCTTTGCCTGCAAGGCAATTATCAGGTTTTCCCTGACTGATAAATCTGCAATAATGCTTTCTTCCTTGCGGTCTTCCGGCAAAAATGCCATACCGCGTCTTATCGAATCAATCGGTTCGTGTATATGAAGTTCTGTTCCATTAAAAAAGAGTTTCCCGTCATCAGGACGATCAGAACCATAAATTGTGCGGGCAAGCTCAGAACGTCCTGAGCCAAGCAGACCTGTTAAGCCGACAACTTCCCCTTTCTTAATATTCAGATTAAATGGTTTTATTGTACCAGTATGGGATAAGCCCACTGCTTTTATCACACAGTTTTCATCACTGATATTTTCAAAATCCTTATCTGTATTTCTGATGGATGCCAGATCATCAAATTCGTGTCCGAGCATTTTTGCAACAAGCTGCACCCTCGGCAATTCCTTTATATCATAACGGCCGACAAGTTCTCCGTTTCGCAAAACTGTTATAGCATCACAAACTTCATATACCTGTTCCAGAAAATGTGTAACAAAAATTATTGCTGTTCCCTCTGCCTTAAGCTTCCGCATCAGCATAAAAAGTTTTTCTACTTCATTATCATCAAGTGACGAAGTTGGTTCATCAAGAATTAAAACTTTACAATTAATGTCTACCGCACGGGCAATAGCCACCATCTGCTGAATGGCAACAGAATATGCACCAAGAGGTTTTGTTACTTCTATATTATCAAGACCGACATTTTTAAGAATATCAACAGAACGCCGGTTCATTTCTTTCCAGTCAATCATGCCGAGACGGTTTTTTGGCTGCCGTCCCATAAAAATATTTTCTGCAACGGAAACATTTGTACACAGGTTTACTTCCTGATACACCGTACTTATTCCAATTTTCTGTGCTTCTTCCGGAGAATGACAAAACACAGGAGCATCGTATCCGTCTAAATAAATCTCACCTTGATTTCGTGTATGTACACCTGTTAAAACCTTGATAAGTGTACTTTTTCCTGCACCGTTTTCTCCCATCAGTGCATGTATTTCGCCTTTTTTTAACGAAAAATCTACATTACTAAGAGCTTTTACTCCGGGAAATTCCATGCAGATTTTTCTCATTGAAAGAACTTCATTGTCTTTCATCAATTTCTCCAGGATTTTTATTTTAGAAAAACAAGGGCTGTCAAAACTGGCAGCCCATGATAATTAATTTATAAATCAGTAAGCACGTGTAGGAAGCATTTCTGCTGCATTTTCTTCATCAAAAACGCCTTCTGTTACGTACATAATTTTATCTACAGAACCGCCATCTTCAAGAATCTTGATGATTTCATCAACACGCGGTCCATGAAGCGGGTTACATTCAACAGCACAGTTAATTTCGCCAGCAATCATTCTGTTGAAAGTTTCGTGAACAGCATCAAAACAAATAATGATAATGTCTTTTCCAGGAACCTTTCCTGCAGCCTTGATTGCATCAATTGCACCCCAGGCTTCATTATCGTTTTCACAGAAAACAACATCAATGTCATAATACTGTTTTAAGAAAGATTCCATAACTTCCTGTCCGCCAGCCTGTGTAAAATCGCCAGTCTGTTTTGCAAGAAGATTCCAGTGCGGATTTGCTTCGATTCCTGCAAGGATTCCTTCAGAACGTCCAATCTGTGCTGAAGAGCCGATTGTTCCCTGAATAAGACAGATATTGATATTCTCTTCTGCACGTCCGTTCTTAGCAAGATAATTTTCAAGCCATACAACTGAATCCTGTCCTTCTTTAAGGAAGTTTCCTCCAACCCAGCAAAGATACAGACTGTCATCTGATACTTTCATCTGGCGGTCAGAAAGAATAACAGGAATTCCGGCAGCTTTTGCTTCCTGAAGAACTGTTTCCCAGCCTGTTTCAACAACTGGAGCAACAACAATATAATCTACATCCTGTTGAATAAAGTTACGGATTGCTTTAATCTGGTTTTCCTGTTTTTGCTGGGCATCATCAAAGATCAATTTGTATCCGTTTTCTTCAACAAATGTTGTTTTAAATGATTCTGTATTGGCTGTTCGCCAATCAGATTCTGCTCCTACCTGTGCATAACCAACAGTGATTAGCTTTCCGTTTGATTTTGCAGCTTTCTTTGTACAGCCTGTAAACAAAACACAGCAGACTAGAAGTGCAACCAGCATGAGAGTAAATACCTTTTTCATTTTTTCTCCTCTTTTATGCCCTGACATCTCAGCAGCAGTTGGAGTCACTAACATACAGAAGTCAGATGCAACGCATGAACAAGTGTACATTAAAAAAAATCCTTGAGGATTTTTTTTGTACTCCATTCCTATATTGTAAACCCGAATTTAAAAATCGTAAATATCTTTTTTTTACAAATTTTGGTAGGAAATGTGGAAAAATTAAAGCTATTTGAGTTTTTTGAGCATTTATTTTACTAATTTGTTACATCATGGAGCCATTTTCCGCTTTTTAACCGGATAAGTCCCATTGTTGTTTTAAAAATATCTTCTGAATGAAGACACAGAAAAATCGCCCAGAACGGCAGATGAAAAACAGAAACCGCAAGGAATCCCAGGGGAATGGAAATTGCCCACATAAAACCTATATCCATAATGGTTGCATAAAGAGTGTCCCCGCCCGAACGACAAACTCCGACCACCATGCACATACAGACGGCAAAAAGCGGATACAGGGCTGCCGTCATCAGTATAAATACTCGTGCCATACTGATGACCTCCGGTTCAACCTTGAAGAAATACGGAAGCAGCAGTGCCAGCGGAATCAACAACACCGCAAGCCCTGCAGCACAAAGAGCCATAAATTTAACAAGCCGTTTTGCAATTGCAACAGACTCATCCCGGGAACCTTCCCCGATTTTTTTACCAATGATAATTGCAGCGGCATTTCCGCAGCCAATAAAGAAAGTCCATATAAGACTGGAATTTGTATTCATTATATTGAACGCTGCAATTACGTCCGTACCTGAATGTCCGTAAATGGAATTCTGAACTGATACACCGATTCCCCAGAGACATTCATTAAAAAAAACCGGAAAGGCAATCCGTACATAACGGGCAAAAAATCCTGTTTGCGTTTGGAAATAATACTTCGGATTAACCGCAGCTTCGTAGTGTTTAACATAAGGAATAATTATCAGTATCAGAAATTCAACTATCCGGGAAATATCTGTAGCTATAGCAGCACCTACCAGTCCGCGCTCCAGGATAAGTGTTTTTCCCCTTACAGAAAAACCGAAAATAAAAACATAATTCAAAACAGCATTTAACACAGTTGCAACTGCAGTTGCTGCTGTCGGCAGCACTACACGTTCTGTAGAACGCAGAGCATGGGCAAAGGCAAACCCAATGCCAATCAGAATATAACTTGGAGAAACTGTTCTAAGATATGCTGCTCCCCGCTCAATTACAAGGACATCTTTTGTATAAAGGGAAAGCACCTTATCAGGTATAAAAAAAGCAATTAAAAAGAACAAAACGGAAATGACAGTAGCAGCACTTAGTGTAATGCCCATTGTTCTGTGAACACCGCTTAAGTCCTTTTTGCCCCAGTATTGTGAAATGAATATCGAGCCGCCGGAAACTATTCCAAACTGCATGATTGTCATCACAAAAAACACCTGATTTCCTAAAGCAGCCGCTGCAATATCAACTGAACCCAGCTGCCCGACCATAACTGTGTCGAGCATATTAACAAGCGACGAAAGAAAATTCTGTAAGATAATTGGGACTGCTATAGAAAACAGTATCTTGTAAAAACTCATCTCTGTAATTAATTCATTACACCAGAGTTGTATTGTCTATTTTTCTGCATCATGAATGACAATATGCAGTTCATCAAGCTGACTCTGGTCAACGGCAGACGGACATTCATCCATTGGAGACATTGCAAGATTATTTTTAGGGAATGCAATTACCTCATGAATTGATTCTTCATGACACATGAGCATGATAAGGCGGTCAAGTCCAGGGGCTATTCCTCCGTGTGGCGGAGCTCCAAATTTAAAAGCCTGCACAAGGAATCCGAAAGCCTTTTCTGCACGCTCCTGACTGTATCCTGCAATCTTGAAAATTCTCTGCTGTAATTCAGGATCATTTATACGCATAGAACCAGAGGCCAGTTCATATCCGTTTAAAACAAGGTCATACAAATCGCCTTTTACACTGCCAGGATCACTTTCAAGCGTCGGCCAGTATTTTTCCTGAGGCAAGGTAAACATATGATGTTCTGTTTCCCAGTGATTTTCTTCTCCATTCCAGGCAAAATATGGAAAATCTATAATCCATGCGAAGTGAAATTCATCAGCCGGATCGTAAAGATTAAGATCTTTACCTAATTGTTTTCTTACAGCACCAAGTGCAGTACAGGCAGTCTGCCAGTCTGAATCGCTTACAAAAAGCAGAAGATCATTTTTTTCAGCACCAAGTTTACTGCAAATCTCTGCTTCTTTTCCAGCATAAAATTTACTGATTCCGCCCTCAAAATTTCCTTCCGGATTTACCTTCATCCAGGCAAGGCCTTTTGCCTTATATTTTTTTGCAACAGCTTCCAGCGCTTCTATCATTTTCCGGCTGTATTTGTCTGCAACATTTTTTACAACAAGGGCTTTTAAGCCACTGCGTTCATGCCGCTGAATATCGCGACCTGCTTTTTCTGCACCTGAAGCAAAGGCTGAAAAATCCGACAAGCCTGCCATAAAAACAGCATCCTGCATTTTCATGTCAAAACGAAGATCCGGTTTATCCGAACCATAATAATCAAAGGCATCTTCCCAGGCTATGCGATCAAATTTTACAGGAAGATCAACTCCAAGTGTTTTTTTGAAGATATACTGAAGCATACCTTCTGTTACCGAAAGAACTTCTTCGCGGTTTGTGAAAGAAAGTTCCATGTCTATCTGAGTGAATTCCGGCTGGCGGTCACCACGTGCATCTTCATCACGATAGCAGCGGGCAATCTGAAAATACTTGTCGAAACCTGAAACCATAAGCAGCTGTTTATAAAGCTGAGGACTCTGAGGGAGGGAATAAAACTTTCCAGGATGTACACGTGAAGGTACCAGATAGTCACGAGCTCCTTCTGGAGTGGATTTTATAAAAGTTGGAGTTTCAATTTCAAGAAAGCCTTTTGATGTTAAATACTCCCGGGCAGCAAAAGCAACCTGACTTCTAAGAATAATATTATGCTGCATTCTCTGACTTCTTAAATCCAGGTAGCGGTACTTTAATCTTAAATCTTCGTTGGCAACAACTGGTGTTCCGTCTTTTTGAACTTCATCCAGCATAAACGGCAGAGTTTCTGATGTTGTAAAAACTCTGATATCTTTTGCTACAAGTTCAATTTCACCTGTTGCCATATCTTTATTTATCATATTATCAGGGCGGGCTCTAACAATACCCTCTACTGCTATACAGTATTCCATTTTGAGTTCTTTAGCTTTTTCAGCAAGAGAAACTGGAGAATCCGAATCAACTACAACCTGGGTTACTCCATAACGGTCCCGAAGATTGATAAATGTAATTCCACCATGTTCACGGATTCTATAAACCCATCCGTTCAAAATAACTGTTTTTTTATCATCTGATTTACGTAAATCACCGCAAGTATGTGTGCGCTTTGTATTTTCCATGTCTTTTTCCTTATATGTTTCTATTTTACCGAGATAACAATTTATTGTAAACATAATGTAAAAATTTAAAACCATACATCCGGCACTACCCTGAAATAAGTGTTTTAACTCTTGTTTTTGCCCGGCTTTTAAGCTAAGATTTAGAATATGGAATGGAATGTAATATTTTTTTTGGACAGCCTTTTACTTGGCTTTGCACTTTCTCTCGATGCATTCTCAGTTTCAATTACAAACACCCTTCGTGAACAAAAAATGCCCTTATCAAAGATGAATCTTACAGCTTTTTGTTATGCATTTTTTCAGTTTGCAATGCCTATGGCAGGGTGGATTTGTGTACATACGATAGCAGAACATTTTATTGCTTTTCAAAAAATAATTCCGTGGATTGCTTTTATTCTTCTGTTTTTTATCGGTGTAAAAATGATTGTAGAATCCTGTCTTTCCAAAACTGAAAGCAGCCAAGAATCGGAACAAAAAAAGCTTACGCTTTCCCTGCTTCTGGTTCAGGGAACAGCAACATCCATCGATGCCCTTTCTGTTGGGTTTACTATTGCCGAATGCAGATTTTTACAGGCTCTGTCTGCATCTACAATAATTGCAGCTGTTACTTTTCTGATGTGTATAACTGGTCTTGCTCTCGGTAAAAACCTTGGAACAAAATTTTCTAAAAATGCTGAAATTATCGGCGGTATCATTCTTATTGGGATTGGAATACAGATTGTTTTAAAACATTATTTAGTATAAATTTTTCTTAGGAGTATAAAACACAAATGACACCTATAAAATGGACAATAGTTGCAATAGCAGTTGTTATGTACGCACTTGTAATTGCTTTTCAAAACAAAAAAGTTTACTTTTCAACCGGAGCGGCTCTCCTTATTGTTCTGCTTGGAATTATTTTCCCAGGACTGATTTTTCCTGGAAGCAATTCCCGATTTTATCCTGTAACACATTCTCTTTTTACAATTATAAACTGGAATGTAATAATGATTTATTTGGGCTCAATGGCAATTGCAGCAATGTTTCTGTATTCAAAAATGCCATCCCGAATTGCAGACGGCATACTTTCGTCTTTTAAAAATACTGGAGTTGCAATTGTAGCAATTCTGGCAATGACAGGCATTATTTCTATATTTGTAGAAAATGTAGCAACCGTTCTTGTTATGACTCCGATTGCTTTATCCCTTTGCAAAAAACTAAAAATGAATCCGACTTATTTTATGATCGGACTTGCCGTAATGTCAAATCTCGAAGGAACTGCAACTCTTGTCGGAGATCCGCCTTCGATGATTTTTGCTTCGTATGCCGGATACAATTTCAACGACTTCTTTTTCCATAATGGAAAAATGTCCATCTTTTTTATCATTCAGCTTGGGCTCATAGTCGGATGCATTTATTTTTATTTTTTCTTTGCAAAAATCGGAAAACAAAAACTCGATCTGGAAAAAACAAAGGTTATTTCTCCTTTTCCTTTTATCATGCTTTTACTGATGATTTTTGGCTTAGCAGGTATTTCTTTTATCAATATCGATTTTCCGTATCTTTCCGGCCTTTTTGTTTTAACACTTGGCATTATCACAATCTTATGGTACAGATTCCCTCAGAAAAAAACATCAGACGAAACCTGGACTATAATTAAAGAACTCGACTGGGAAACCATTTTCTTTCTGCTTGGAATTTTTGTAGTAGTCGGCGGAATACAGGAAACCGGCTTACTGGATGATTTTGCAATTTTTCTTTCCGGCATTTGCGGCGGCTCAAAACTGCTGGGCTTTGTTGTAATCCTAACAGTTTCTGTTTTAATATCAGGCTTTGTAGATAATGTTCCATACATTATTGCCATGCTTCCCGTTACAGGAACAATGGCTTCCCAAATGGGCTTGCAAAAAGAATTATTCATGTTTGCACTTTTAGTTGGAAGTTGTCTTGGAGGTAACTTAACTCCATATGGAGCCAGTGCAAATGTTGTTGCAATGGGCATTCTGAAAAAAGAAAACTATCCGTTAAAATTTTCAGGCTGGCTTAAAATTGCTGGACCTTTTACAATTTTAACAACAGGAAGTGCCGCTGTCTTTTTGTGGTTCCTTCACAGATAAGCCTTTAAAAAAATTTACTAAAAACCCTGCGGGCATTTTCGTAAAGAATCATCTGTTTTTCTTTTGTGGTGAACAGTTTTGAATCCTCAATGTATTTGTAGGACTGTTCATAAGTTGTGTTTTTCATGGCTGACGGAAAATCTGTTCCCCACATAATTTTATCATTGCCCGCTATATCCAGAGCTACTCTTATATACGATTGTGTTTCCAGAAACGGATACTCATCCTTTACATTATTAAACAGAGATGCTATATCAAAATAGCAGTTGGGAAGATTTAGCAGCTTAAGATTTTTTTCTAAAAGCTTTTTCTGGTTATGCTGGGGAGCCGTAAGATGACAGACTATAAACGTCATAGACGGATATTTTTTTATTACCTTCCGCAAAGCTTTCACCTGATAACAGATATTGCCTGGCCGACCAATATCAATATAAAAAATCAAGCCGTGTTCTTCTGCATACTTATAAACTTCGTTCATCATCTTTCCGTTTAAGTCTATAACAGGATGATTACACATAAGTCCGGAAGTATTAGACATTTCCATTTTTATAATACCGAACTTCAAGTCTTCAAACAGATACTCACGAACTTCATCTGCTTTTTTATAAAACGGATCATACATCGCCGCACCTAAAATTTTATCAGGGAAGTTCTGCATAGCTTCTTTTGTATATAGATTTTGAATTCCTGCATAATGTCCCTGAAGAGCTACAGCTTTTTCAACATCATGCTGTTTCATTAAAGAAACAAAAGTTTCAGGGCTTATCTTACTGCCATACTCTTCTGGTATAAGACGAACAATTTCTCCGTTTTCATACTGCCCTGTGCCGTTTCCTAAATCACGAAGAATTCCTTTTGCACCAAGTCCATGAATATTTTCAATCAAATGAAAATGAACATCTATTTTTTTCATCCGGTTAAATTCCTATACTTTTACAAAGTTGCAAAGAGTAAAACTCCGGCAGCGACCGAAACATTCAAGCTGTCAATTTTGCCGAAAGTCGGTATAGAAACAACTTCATCACAATTCTCTTTTAAAAGCCGGCTAATTCCAGAACCTTCACTGCCCATTACAATTGCAGTTTTTTTTGGAAACTGTATTTTTTTTACATCAGTTCCGCCAAAGTCTGCCGCATAAATCCAGTAACCTGCTTCCTTCAACTTTTGTACTGCACGTACAAGATTCGGCACAATCGAAACTGGTACATAACTTGCTGAACCTGCGCTTGTCCTCTGAATAACTTCACTGTCTTTTGCACTTCGCTTTTCTGGAAGCACTAAAAGTTTTCCGGCAAACTGATCCATACTTCGCATAATTGCACCCACATTATGCGGGTCTGTTACAGAATCCAGCAGCATAACTACACTGCGCTTTGGTTCAATATTATTTTTTTCTGAAACGACAAAGGCATTAAAGTCCACAATATTTTGCTTAAGTGCATCCTGCTGTAAAAGTTCCATTACAATGCCACGATGCTCTTTTAAGCCTTCTTCCAGAGCATGTGTCATCTCGTCAAGTTTTTGCATTGAAACTTCGGAACACAAAATTCCGCATTTTTTAGCCTGCTCCAGAATTTTTTTTACACGCGGCCCTGGTTTTGAAAAATAAATTTTTGTTTTCGCAATTGACTCAGAATCTGCAGATTTAGAAAGAGAACGAACTTTTTCCTCTACAGCATGAAATCCTGTTAAAATCATTTTTTCTTCCTTACAGATTGACTATAACATATTTTCAAAAATTTTGATACAATACAAACATGAAACCAGAAGACTTACTTCTAATAACAGATATGCAGAATGTTTATCTTGACGGCCAGGAATGGGCTTGTCTTGATACAACAGGAATTGCCAGAAATATTTTAAAAATTGCAGACAGGCTCCCGGAAAAAAATGTTTTGATTACTGAATTTTTACCTCCAGAAAAACCCTTTGGCGCATGGGAAACATATAATACAAAATACGCACATATAAATTCATCAGTTTATCTGAATGAACTGATTCCTGAAATTAATAACATAAGTAAAAAATATCCTGTCTACAAAAAATCTGTTTATTCTTCACTGAAAATTCCCCAGATAAAAAAACGCTGTATAAAGACAACTGAAAAAGGCGGAAGAATTATTGTCACAGGAGTTGTCGCTGAATGTTGTGTTCTTTCTACAATTTTTGATGCAATGGATTATGGATGCAGAATAATATATTTAACGGATGCAGCAAGCGGTTTTACTAAAGAAAAAGAAGCCGCAACAATTTTGACTCTTTCCGGGCTTTCTCCCCTGCACGTTCAGATAATGACAACTGAAGAATATTTAAATGAACATTAATAAGGAAATAATATGAAATATGAAAATCCTGTACAACGAGGTTTTTTTCCGGACCCATCTGTAATAAGAACTGGTTCAGATTATTACATGGTCAATTCCAGTTTTCAGTACTTTCCCGCAATTCCTGTTTCACACTCTAAAGATATGGTTCACTGGAAAATTATCGGTCATGCTATCAAAAAAAATTCTTATCTGGATCTAACGCAAATAAATGACAGTCATGGAATATGGGCGCCTGATATTTCGTATTATAATGGCAGATATTATATTCTGGCGACCTTACGTCTTAACGGAGATGCAAATGCTCCTGTCAGTGAAAAAAATCATCCGCCGTTTCGCCGCCAAATTTTACTGACCGCAAAAAATCCAGCCGGTCCCTGGAGTAAACCTGTTTTTATTGATGTTGATGACATTGATCCGAGTCTTTTTATCGATGAAAAACAGAATGCAGATGGAACCAAATCTGTAAAACATTATATGCTCATTGCTCCAGGAATTCGGGCTGTTGAACTTTCAGAGGATTTAACAAAAGCTGTAAGTGAACCAAAAACTATCTGGAAAGGAACAGGCCTTCG
>JAEEGL015102734.1_pt1 | contig 18308 bp, 22 predicted proteins | sample 9134231 | NCBI WGS metagenome assembly JAEEGL01 (sample SAMN16246548, study PRJNA631951) | gut metagenome | biome: gut microbiome; feature: rumen; material: fiber-attached | host: Bos | place: Iran: Karaj | collected 2018-10 | reverse complement strand
TTTTCAGGAATAACGCACATTTCAAGGTCGTTTTCGAACAAAACAGCGAACATATTGTGTTCGGTCTTTTTGGTGTCGTGCATTGCGAGAACAGTATCACCGTTTTCCTGTTCATACCTCATGCGGACAAATGCGCGCGCATCAGCCTTCGTAATGTTCGTGGAGGTGTTATATGCTACCTTTTCGGTGTGATACTTGTTTTCATCTTCATCAAACGTCACAGCCCAAATGACGGCTTCAACGGTGTACATGGAAACCTGTTTAACGATTTGACCATCTGCACACGCTTCAATAGCATCGTTTTCTTCGTCGAACATGCACACTGCAAAATCAACCAGTTTACCGTTATTGTAACGAACGGGTTTAGGCGCTTCGTTGATAACTTGCAACGTCCTAGTATTGATGATGCACGAATCAGCCAAATTCAGCGCTTCAAATGCCATTTCGGCGGCCTTAGCTTCAGCACGAACATAGTTAACAGTAACTTCAAAATCGTTAACGCTGTTGTTCTCCATATCGACGTATTGGCCTTTAACAATGGTCGTGCGTCCTTCAAAACGATTCTTACGGCTGGTCTTGCTTTCGTTCGTGGTCTTCATTGTTAATCCTTTCATTTCGTGAAGTCTGCTATTTGACTTCGTTTCATCGCGGTCATTTTTGCCGCTGTTTACATTCTATTTAGTAGAATGCAAACGCGATAAAAACTAAGCGATAAGCTCACCATATGAGAAAATAGCAACACACCATTTTTTACCGTCAACAACTTCGTAAACTTTCAACGTCTGAAGCTTTTCACTGTAAATGCTTGCGAATACAAACGCTGCAAATTCAGTGTCGAAAGTCTGCTTAGCTACTTGCCACTTGATTTGGTTTGTCATGTCATTTCCTTTCATTTCGTTTTTTTATTTGGGACTTGATTGTAACAAAATTTTACAGTAAATGCAATACAAATTAGAATATTTTTTGAGTTTGTGCAATGTGCATAAATGAGTGTTATACACCAACTAATTCGTAACATCACAATCCTAGTGTTACGAATTTATAATCTGTAACAATTTCAACAATATATGAACGATTGTTCATATGTGCATTTATTCATGTGAGTATGTGAACATATGTGCATATATGCATACGAGCGCGTTATACGGGTAAAAAAACGCCCGCAAAACGCGGGCGCATACAGGGAAAATTTTAAAAAACATACCCAGGGTTAAAATAGCTTTTATTAATTCCCCCCACCAGGGTTAATTTTTTCATCAACAATTTCCCCCACCTTATCTTTAATCATATTGTTACGTCTATCTTCTGCATCCCATTTGTAATACATAAAATGCAAATAACATTCAGCAACAAACACAATTACTAGACAAGAAATTAGAAACCAAAAGATGACACACATAATGTACCAAAACAAAGGAATCTCAACCACCATTCTAACCTTCCTTCTTATCTTTTAATTCTTCTGCTAACAATTCAACTGATTTGTTTAACAAATCTAAAGTGTTAGTAATTTTAGTAATAGTTTCATTATAAAGGTAAAATAATCCACAACATGCAACTATAGGAAATCCAACACTACCAACAGCCTGAATTATGGCGTTAATATCCATTTAAATCACCTCCTTAAATGGTAGCGCGTGTGAGACTCGAACTCACATGATATAAAATCGGCGGATTTTAAGTCCGCTGTGTATGCCAATTCCACCAACGCGCCATTTAACAACCATTCCAATCACAAATTTCAGCCCATTTTCAACTAAGTTTTTCGTTTACAATACGCTGAACAATTTGATAAGGATATCCAGCACCGTTTAATGCATTTTCTCTATTCCAGCCATTACCCCATTTTCCATCAATAACTTCATCAGCGATTTTATAAAGTTCATTTATTCTATTTTGAACTGCTTCATAATTATCGCCTAACATTCGTTTACGTTCATCATTAATTCCATATTCTCCTAAAATTGTTTCTAAAACTAAATCATCAATTGATTTTGTTGGTGTGTTATTATTTTCACATTTTGCGTATTTCATCCATGCATCAGCATCCATATATGCAATATCTCCATCAAGTTTTTCCCAGAAACCATTTAAAATTAAGCTGCTAGTAAATTGCCAAATTGCAACAACTGAAAATGGACTTGTATTATATGGCATTTCATCATTAGTCCAATCAGTTATAATATAAGGATAACCAGCTACCCATAAACCGCATTTTTCAGGAATCCATGAACCGTTATATTGTGTGCAACGATAAGCGCTAATATAAATAATACACCAAACACCAGATAATTCATGCACACGTTTAATAAAACGTTCACACCATTCTCGATTGTTATAATTTTCGGTTTCATAATCTAAAACTGGAATTCCATGTCCAAAATAATTTTTACATTCGTTATAAAAATATTCAGCTTCTTTTTCAGGTTCATTTTCACGTGCAAAATGATAAAAACCCCATAAAATATTTTTGTTTATACATTGTTGAATAAAATTATCACAAGATGGGTCTGTATAACCTAAACCTTCTGTTGCTTTACATATGCAAAAGTCAATGTCTAAATTATACAAATTCATTCCATTTTGCCAATTACTAATATCTATTCCACGCATGTTAATTTCCTTGATGCGGTAAACCTAAAACATAGCCAAAACCTTTAATTAAATTAGTTGCTGGTGTTACATCACTACCATCTAATCGTGAAAACGGAATATAAATCATACAATCGCTTTCAGCTCTAAGCGGATTAACATTAGATAAACTACCGCTTTGACCCTCAATGCCACTACCAGTTAATTTAGATTCTGTTACTCTTACTAAATAATTAAACGGCATATCTCTAGCACCACTAATAGTAAATTTATTAACTAATGAAATATCACATCTACCGCGTAAACTTAAAACACCATTCCACACTTTATTTCCCGATGAATGTGAAACAATTGTTGTGTTAGCGCCTTCCAAATACATTGAACCGTTTAATACTTGTGCGGTACTATTTGAATAAGGTGTGTTAACACAAACATTAAGTCGTTTGTAATTCATTGTAGGATTGTTTAATACAAGATTTGCTTCTAACATATCTTTAAATGGATAACTGTTTTCCCAACCAGTAGATTTAAAACCATTATAATTAGATGAATGTTCTAGATATAATTCACCACCAGTATAATTTGCAGAACCTTGAATAACTTGAGTTAGTGAACCTTTAAAGATATTAGTTTTCCATAAGAATGCACCCCACGCATATCTAGTGCTATTATCAGTTGCGTTACTTGCAATTGTGTGAATGTAAAGTGTTCCATCATCATCAAAATCACAATCTTCTGGTTCTGTAAATGGATAAATAGCCGTGTGATATGGAATCGAAATATCTTTAATATGCTTACCGTTTAATGCATTGTACACACGTAAACCAGTTCTAGGCACTCCACCAACAGGGAAAACAAATACATTGTCATACACCGCAAAACCTTGACCATTGTTTCCAATAATATCTGAAGTTGTAACTGTTTCTGATAGTGTATAATCCATTCTTGTAAATGTGTCGTTAGTATTGTCAAATTGAAAAATTTCTCCTTGATAAGTTACAAACCACATTAAGTGTGTTTTCTTATCATAACCAATACATCCATACATATTTGTAGGCGATTGAATAGTTTTAACATATAAGAAATTAGCGTCTAATACAATAATTGTTCCAGTTTCATAATCAGTGTAAATATAATATCTATTACCATCAAATGCCATACAATTACTATGTCCGGCATTAGAAATAGTAACATTTAAAATACCCCACGTATTAGTTAATTCATTTGAAATAGCAATTTTAGTAGATGTACTATTATCATTAATTAGTGCATATACATATTCGCTACCATTAAAACATCCTCCTTGTGCAATGCAAGGTATGTTATTAGCACTTCCATAAAATTTTCCGTTATACGCAATAATATCGCCTATATAATAAGGTTCAATACTATCTACTATGCTACCTTTAACAATACTATCATAAATTTCATCTTCAAGTTTATTAAACGAAATTGATTCGTCTTTCAACATTTCATTTTCAATCCAACCGTTTGAATTGATTAAATTGTCAATTGCGTTAATATTATTTTCAAGCGTATTATCAGCTTCTTCACGTGCATTTTCTTCATTTTCAATTGAAGTGTTAATTAAAGTTTCAAGTGCATCATCTGCATTTTCACGTGAAGTTGCTTCATTTCCGATAAGATTTTCAAGTGCATCATCTGCATTTTCACGATTAGTTGTTTCATCAGAAATAGCTTGTTCATTATTACTAATACGATTACTAAAAGTATATACTTCTTGTCTATATGCTTCAACTTGTGCATTATAATTACCAGTTTGTGCCCAATATATTTCATCAGTAATTTGAATATTTGATGGCACCGCTTGCCTACTTGTGTAACTATTTCCTTGATATTGAACAATAGATAAAGGTTCATAGCTATTAGTTATATCCCATTCGCCCATAAATAACGGTACATATCTAGCACCAATATATTCTCTAACGGTCATTTTTAATCCCTCCAATTTTCAGGTCTTTGATTAACAGTTTCACCAGAATTATCAACATCCCATCTTAATATTAATCTTCCATATGTATCTTGACCGTAAACCATACCAGTATCAAATATAATATCATCCCAACCTTCAGGAATGTATGCAACAAAATAACCTTGTTCATTAAGTCCAAAATAAACTTGTTTTGCTACAGTTGTAAAAACCCATTCTAAATTTTGAGCTATCCAATCTTTTGCAGCATTTTCAAGTCCATTATTTACTGCATTCCAAATTTCTTCTAATTCTTCTTGCATTTCTTCGCTAAATTCAATATTCCATTCATTCATCATTTCAGCGATGTAATCAAGATAGTGTTCTACTTTATCAAACGATAAACATAATTGTTTCAGACGTTGTTCAGAAGAATACACGTTCCAATATAATTTTGGAATAACAGGTGTGTACCTAGTCCATCCACTGTAAATAGGAAAATTTAAACCAGGTAAATAAGTTGACATAAAAACACCTCCTTTATTTAATACCCATTTACATTAACAGTGAACATACATGAAAACATTGATTCAAGTTCTTTCAAGATACAAACATCAATATCATCATAACTTTTAAGTTTGTCTATTTGTTCCATCCAGTCACCTAAATAAATTTCTTCATGTTCTCTATCAGTTCCATTACTTGCATAATCTTCATTTCCACCTAACATAGTTTGCGGAAATTCAGAATAAATATTGCGAGATTTTCCATATTCACCGTAATGTTGAAGAATATTTTGTCCATTATCTAGCGCTTTATAAGCTGGTTTATATTTAGGCATAATTTCATTTAATTTTCTAAGTAATTCCCATTTCCATTGTCCAGGCGGTGTAATTCCTATTTCTCGCCAATAAAAACGTTTTTCAAATTTCATCCATAATCTATCTCGCTGTTCTCTGTCATTTTCAATACCGTCACGTTGATATGAATCAAAATCCCAACTTTCATCACTGAAGTCAATCATTCCATCATTTATTAATTCGCATAATTGAATTGAATAACTAGAATGATAATCGGGAAAATTAACATAATCATAAAAATGAACGCTACTCATTTTCAATATCCTTTCCCAATTCAACTTCTAATACCTGACGCAAATCATGTTTGAAATTATAATTATCACTAGCGTTATCATAATTCCACACAACGCGAATTGGTTCTTTAAAATATTCTCCAAATCTATCATTTAATTTAGTGCACGCTTCACGTCTACATAAAAGAGAGTCTAAACGTGACATTTGACTTGGTTCACGTTGCGATTTTACTTCATCTTCAATCATTCTTTCTGTTTTAAATGTTTGATTCGCAATACCTAAACATTGATAAACTTCATTCCAAACATTTTCCATTTCAGAATTTAATTCTTCTCCAATATAAGGAACTCCAGTCATCCAAACTTCAGGTTTAAATTGCTCTAATCCAGTAGTTCCAATAATAGCAGGTTCTCCACCACTTACTTGTTTATAAATATTTTCAGCCTGTTGTCTCATTTCTTGAGGAACATTAAAAATAAATGGAATTTTTTGGTGTTGTCGGTTTAATTGTTTAGTTCTAACAATATCCGTTAATTCACGTGCCCAAATATTAATCTTTTCAAGCAACGGATAACGCATTCTATTATCCCAAACTACAACACCGCTGTTCCAATCAGCATCAAAATTAAAACCGTTATTTCCAATAGCTCGCCATCTTGTAGGATTGTCGTAAATGTTAGGTCTTGAAACTTGTGCTAATTGAGTGCTGAAAAACACACCTTGTTTATTTCTAGGAAAAGCAATACTAGCTTGACCTTGCAAAATTAAAGTTAATTCCAAATAACGTTCGTCGCAAGTTTTAGGCAAATTCAACCATTTAAATCTTGATAAAGCCATTCCTAAAATTTCAGCTCGAAACATCATGAAAAGTCTTGTGTTATAATCAGCACTTTCCCAATAATTAGGTTTGCCATGTTTTTTAGCGCATTTATTAATATCCATTAATTCCTTAAAATCGAATGAAAATGTTCCAGGAATTCCTTGCTCAATTTTTACATTCTGATTTTTCTTAGTACGTGACATTAAAACACCTCCTTAAATATTATCGTAAATTCCAATCATTCCAATTTCATCAGGATTTTTCCAAACGGTAACGCCTTTCATAAGAATTTGTCCAATTGTATTTGTTGCGGTATTTGCTACACCGTTACCGTCGTTAATCCAAATATCTTCAGCTTTCCAAAAAGTAAAATGTTTTCCATAATGAAAACCGTTTTTCATATCCCAAACACGATGTAATGCATAACCAAATCGCAACATTGCATCACCAGTTTGAGCAATAACACTTTTAGATTGTGTTCTAATATTAAAACGAACTCCACGACGTTTCAATGCATCTTGTGAAAATGTTCCTGAATAATCACTATATTTAACAGGTGCGTGAAGTCTAGCATTTTTATACTGATTTTCAACTTCCAATTGCTTTTGAACCAAATCAGCTTTTGCCGCTGCAACACTTGCATTTCTATCATAAGTTGCATTTGCCGTTTCTGTTGTTTGCGTTGCTATAGCATTTGTATCGTTACAAACTTTATCTCTATTTTCATTTTCATTATTAATTCCATTTACATCGCTAAAACGTTCAGTAATACTTTCCCTTAAATCGTTGTTTGTGTCTTTAACTGCTTTATTATATTCCACTTGTGCGTGTAAATTTTTAGTTATATTTGTACTTGCGTGGTCTAATTTATCTTCAATAACACCTTGTTGTAAATTTGTTAATGTTTGGTCGCGTGTAATTGTTAGGGGAATAGAAATTGCCGTTGCAATACTGGATGCTAAACCCCCAACAACAGGTAATGCCGTTGCTGTTGGACTCGCTTTAGAACCAGCTGATAAAATACCCCCAGCTTCACTTGCACTACCTCCGACAATACTAGCGACGCCATTATTTACAGACATTCCAATAAAATAATCTGCATTTGCATTAAAACCATTAAGCAAAAACATCCAATCAGTATCACCATCATCTGCTATTTTTTCCCAATTAGCCCATGCTGTTTTTGGCAAAAAACCATCTGAAAGCGGCGTTAAAGTTCCATCACCACACATTAAATCATCTGTGATAGTATCGTTTGCATCATTAGTATCAATCATATTTGATATTAAACCAGATTGAATGTTTGCAACATTTTGCACATCTTTAGTTGTGGTTCTTTGTGTGTTATTAGTATTTGTTTGCATTGTATCTGCAATATTTTCACGTGTTGTATTAGCATAACGCACTGAATTTTCATAATCTTTAATTGCGCCAGCACGTTTTGCTTTATTGTTAAAGAAATTATTTGCAGCGTATTCATATTCTGATGAAACATAAATTGAATAAACTGGAACTTCCCAATTCATCATAAATTTACTAAAATCATCAGCCCACATTGTACAATCAGTATCAGTATAAGACCCATCTTGAATATTGACCCATTTATACTTCATTTCACCTAAACCGTTAATGCCACTGAAAAACACATTATAATTCAAGAATGGGTACATTAATGAAACTTCTTCATGCATTTTCAAATTGCCACAATTTTCAACACGTGCTGAAAATGCGTTTCCATTATCATCTGTAACTTCTAAAGATGAATAAGGGAAAGTGTAAAGTTTTGTAATTTCACGATATTTTTCGTCAAAACCAAACAGTTCTTTTGTCAAATTAATTTCAACGTTATTAATTTTCCTATCAGCAATGTAAAGTGTATAACCTCTAAAATTAAATGAGCTTGAACGAACAAACAAACTTTCATCTAGAATAAACATTGCCTGAATGCCATGAATAAAATGAACGCAATTATGCGCACAATCATTGAAAAATTCACGTGCGTATTGTCCTTCAATTGCAAAACATTCACAACCGTTAAGCAAACCATTGTTAATCATATTATGAATAGGTAGTTTGGAATTAGAATAATCAACGTCGCCATATTTCCATTCATAATCATTTACTTGAATTTGATACCCCCAACGTTCGTTAGTGTTTGAATAAGTTGGTGGTGTTGAATTTCCGTTATATTTAGTGCCATCAAACAAATCAAAATCACCACGGCTGTATGGTGCGCAAAACAACACATATTTTTTACCATTACCAATGGGGAAATAATTAGAAGTTTGAATTACAGTTTCACTTCCATAATTAAAATCATCAGCTAAAAGATATTCGTTATTTAAAATAGGATTTTGCAAATATTCATCGACTGAAGTTTGCATCATCGGTGCATGACCACGTTCCAACATTAAATATGGAATTTCAACTGAATGAATAAATGTTGTCCAATAATCAACGGAAATTTGAAGTTCTGTTGTGTTAGGTGAAAACTGTGTCATATCCTCAATGAAATAAAACCACCTATTAACACGATTATTTGCATCTTCATAATTAATGGGATTGTCAATGCTAGTTTGCAACGGCATATCAACAACAAGATAATTATATTTATATGCTTCATTATAAGGAATAGGAATTTTAATAACGTTTGTTGGTGTGTTGTTAAACAGTGTTTCCAACACACCAACGTAACCGTCTTTTTCATTAAACCAATTATCACGTTCTACATCAGTTTCGAAAAATGGAACATCGGCATAATTTGAATTCCAAAGCACATTGAGAAGTTTAAACGAGACTTTCCCCTCCCAACGAGCGTAATCAAAATTATTTTGATATTTGTAAACGTTCACATTATCAATAATGGGAAATTTAGTATCGTTGATATGGGGAAAGTCCATTTTATTTCTCCTAACTATGCACTGTGCATTGGAGTACTTGTATCCGACGCATAAAAACTAGAAGCAATACCTTCAAATTAACCACCCATTGAAAGTACAAGTTTGTCAGTTGCGTTATTTGCCTTGAATTCGGAGTTTAAGGCCGTGTCACCGATTATAGGCCAAATAACAACTGCTCTGTAATCTTGAGAATACTCTATAGCCGAGATAAGCATCATACAGTATGTGGAAAATTGGTCGTCTACTGTATGCAAAAAGCAGATTTTTCCGTTGTTGAAATGCTCGTACAAGTCATTATATGATGCTTGCATTTCTATATTTGTACCTGTTGCAATTCCCTCGATAACGATAACATTGCTATTGCCACTTCCACCGCCTGAATTAATATCTTCTTTATTTAATACGAAATCTTTATCATCGGTGTAAACAAGATATGGAGCGTTTTTCTCACTCATAATAAAATTCCTTTCTAAAAGGGGGATTACAGATATTTAAAGCAATCCCCTTAAATGCGTTTTAAGCAATTGTAACAGTTGCGCTATCAGTCAACGATGTAGTTGCGCCAGACGGGTTAATATAAGTTGACGTTGCGTTAACAGTGATAACATCACCAGTTTCAAGACCAGATTTTTGCACGTGAAGAACTCCATACTTATCGACATAAGTTCGTGCGTTAAGATTAATCGACGCGTTATCGCTTGTTTCTGCTGTAACTTCGTAAATTGCAGATTCAGGTGCAAGTTCAATCTTATCACCAGTATAAGAATTTCCATTTTCGGTAAGCGTGCCAGTGAGTGCAATAGAAGTTTTGATTTTTCCACCAGGTTCAACAGTAGGATTATCACCGTCACCAATTGTAAGTTCAATTGCAGTAAGATTTTGCGTGACAACAGGGATTGAAGTTCCAGTACCAGTTGTAAACAGAATTGCAGGAACAAACGGAGATACAGAATAAATTCCCCAATGATGCAAATAGTAATTGTTAACCAAAGTTTGCGGATTCCAGAAATTAGTATTCTCATAAACCGTGTCATGACAAACGAAGAAATCTTCAGTAGTCAAAAGTGCTTCAACATTTGGAATAGGGAATTCATCGACGGTAATAATACGCTGTTTAATCTCGCCTTTTTCGATATTAAATGCAGCCATAAGCGCATCAATATTGATAGCGGCTTTTGTCTGAGGAGTCATAAGAATTACAAGCTCAGAATTTCGGGCGAAAACAGGAATGTCAACATTAGCAGCGTTATAACGTGCAGATGGGAATTCAAGAAGTCCAGCCAAACCTTGCAAAGTTTTGAGGAATTCTTTTGCAGTAGCTTCATTCGTAATTGCACTGATATTTTCCTTATAGAAACCAAATGAATTTTCATACTCTGCAATAAGCTGCAACATGATACGATATTCGTCGTATTCATCGGAGTTAATAGGAACTTCCATTACCTTTGCAATGAAATTGTTCAATCCGTATTCGTCAACAAACGCAGTTCTAAGGTCGTCATAACTAATAGAAATATCGTACCTATCTTGACGATTTTGAGAATGATACCAAACTTCAGCTTCAGGGCGATTAAGTTTAAGAAGCGTTTCCTCCGCAACATTGTAAGCATGTGCACGAATCCAATTCGGTGCAATTTCCTGAATGGTGGAACCGTAATTAATTTTCTGTCCTTTGAAAACTGCAAGTTTGTTTTCCCAACGTTGTCCACGTACATAGGTAAAAGCAATGCGATTAATTAAAACCTGCATAAAATCGTTAAAATACTGACGATTCATCGGGTCAAAAAGTGCATCAACCGTTTTAGAAATATTTCCCTGAGTTGGCCTAGGAATTCTCTGTTGAAAATCATTCGATGCATTTAACCAAACTTTTTCAAGAATGGTACTATTGTTGGTAGCCATGTCTAACTCTTCTCCTTTCTAGAGAGTCAAATTCAAATCATCAATGCTAACAAAATCTTCATCAAGTTCATCTGAAGTTTTATCATCAATTCGTTCCTGAATAATAGCGCCAGAATCAACAAACATTGAAATTGCATTATCTAGCTTTTCCTCAAGAACATTGAAACGCTTTTCAATAGAACGTAGCATTTCAATTTCATCATCATTTACATAACTTTCATCTTTAATTTCTTCAGACGTTTCTTCTTCTCGTTCATCAGAATTATCTTCCTGATTTTCTTCCACATACTCTTCATTCTTCTCTTCGTCCATTTCAACCACCTTTCATTTATCCTAAAACGCAAATACCGCGCAAGCATCACCTAATACGTGCGCTTGCGCGGTTAAAATACCACATAACATTCTAGAATGCAAGTTAAAAGTTTTGTCAAAACCACGAGGGAGCACGTTTTTACACGTTGACAAGCCCAAACTCTCGTTACTTACCGCTATTCTAGCGTCACATGGTTGTTTGATTATACACTATTCAGCTGTTATGTTGTCAATTAGTTTTTGCATTCTTTCTAAAATTGATTTTGAATCATCGGTTAACATTTCAACTATATACGAATACCATTCTTCTAATTCATTTTGAGTAATATATATTGTTTCATCCCAACACTCGTTAAAATGTAATTGAACTTCAATTTCATCTTTCATGCTTTCTAACGTTTCATAAAGTTTAGACATTTACCTCACCCCAAACAAATTCAATATTTCAATAAAACGTTCCTTAATATATGGTGTTTCATATCTAATTATACCAACATAATATAAATCAACAAAACTTCTTAAAACACCTTCAGCACGTTTAGCCATAATATAATTAATTTTATTATCGCTAGCTGTTAAAGCGTAAACAGGTGATGCGTTTTTAGGTATTTTATCAGTTACATAATATAAACCATCTTTAAAATCAGCCCACACACCAAATTTTAAATCACGATAAACAATTCCAAAATAAAATTTAGCGTGTTTTGGTTTTTTAAAAACAAAATCGTTAGATGCCCTTAAAAATTCATTTGCACTAGCCACTAATTCATCAGCAGTATTTGATAACATACGACCAGCAACAGTTTCTTTACTTTTTTCACTTGCGTAAATAGCATCTTTTACATAATGCAATAGCATTGTTTTTCCTTTATGCCATGAATAACCAATTTTAGGTTCATCATTTATACCATAAGCAGCAAAATACACATTAAGTAAGTCACATGCATTACCCAAAAGATATACACGGCATCTATCAGAATTTGACGTTTCCTTCCTTTCACGTGAAACTGAATCCAATATATTTGCCAAAATACCAAACTCGTTTGGCAAATAATTATGATAGCGGTCAAGGCGCTTATCAATAACAGCTTCATCTAATAACATCCTTTTAACTTTAGAATATGTGCGTTTTTTCATAGCTTGCGCTTCAGTTAAAGCACCAAAATAACCGCACAATTTCCATTTAGGTTTTTCATCCTTTTTTGGTTTATCTGCAATATAAGCATGTCTTGGAGTTGTTTTAAAGACATAATCAGGAAATTCTTCATTTTCAATAATTCTATTAAAATATGTAGCAGAAAAATCAGATAATTCATTTTTATGTCTAGTCAATTCAACAAATCGTGAACCATCTTTAATAAAATCCCTTATAAATTGCAAACGCAAACCATAAGTTTTACCTATACCACGAGCGCCTATTACCATAGTTACATCAGCATCATACGACAAAGTTTTATTCCAATCATAATAATCAGTCATATAACACCTTCCTTACAACAGTATATGAATCATAATCGTCTTTAATTCTATTCATAAATTCTTTAGCCCAACCTTCTTTTAATTCAGATATATTTAAAAATAAATAATGTTTGTTTGAATATGAATTTTTATCTAAGCAACAAATACATGCAACTTTTTCAACTTTTGTAACTAACAAAATGCCCACCTCACAATTTGAGCAATAATGTACAAATAAAATAAAACAAGTGTTATTAAAGCCCATTTGTCACATTTAGAACTCATTATATAATCTGCTATTTTTTGCCATTTATCCACAATACACCACTTCTCCTCCAATTAAAATTTCAGGTTTTCCAGTTTTTTTATTCAATTGTAGCCATTTTTCAGAATCATCTAAATCTAAATTTTGCACCTCCTTTAAATATTCCAAATTTTCAGCATTTATTTTCTTTAAAGTATCTCCTAAATAACGACCGCTTTGATATAAACAAATTGCTTCAGGTTGATAAACATGATATGTATTTCCCAAATAATCAGTTACATCTTCATCAAAAATATCATTGCAATAAGGTCTTTTATGTTCTAATGCAAAACAAAGTTCATATGTAACAAAAACGTTGTAACCTAACACACAACCTAATATTTCTTCAATATCATATTTCTTAATTAAATCTGATATAAAATTTTCTATTGTATAACAATTTAATGGTCTTGATAAACCAGCGCATGTTATATGTACGCTATTATCTTGTGCTATTGAAATTCTAGCCTTATTCCACGCTTCATAATGATATTTCCATCTATCAAAACCACAACATTTTTCACACTCAAATTCTCCAATACCATCTAATGTAGACGCCATATTAGGATATAATTTTCTAACACGTTGCATTGTAAAATTTATAGCGTCTTTAATTGCAATATGCAAAGGTTCTAGTGCATTTAATAAATCATCATTTGAAATATCTAAATCGCATTTAATTTTCAAACTGTCTGTATCTCCACCAGTTACCATAATTTTATTACCAAATTGTTTATATAACAAAATCATGGCTATTATTAAATGCATTCGTGAACCACCAACAATTCTTAATCCATATGTATATAATACTTTACAACTTTTAGGTTTCTTTTCTTCATAATTATCCTCCGACGTTTTTGTAGTAATATCCACATGTAACTCGCCTTCACTAACCATATAAGTTGGTTTAAAAACATCTTGCGCCATTGTTCCATAAATTCCATTAAACATACCTTTCACTGTTGAAGTGTAATAAGAATCGAAAAATCCACTAGAACATTTACCAGTTCGCAAATTATTAGCAATACCAACAGGTATTGTATTCGGAATATCAAATTCATATGGAACACCTTCTATATAACGTTTATTAATAATTTTTGCATCGTTTTTCATTTCAAAAAGATTATTACTTTGTAATGTTACATAATCTGGTGGGATTTTAAATTTCACTGTCAATTCGCCAAACATCGGTTCAATTCTATCCCATTCATAAACTTGTGAAATACACCATAATTCAAGTTCGGAAAGAAATAATGTGCAATTATCAGCTGAATATAATTTACCAAAAGCAAATTTTCCATTTACTTCAGTATCACACCAGCCTTTTTCACGTATATAATTTTCAGCTTCTACATTTAACAAATTTTCATTATAATCAATATTCTTTATTTTACTTTTAAATTTTCCACTAGGTATTAATCCAATTTGCCATTTATCAAAACATGAATCTTTTTTCAACCTTATATTAATAAAATTAAATACAGCGTGAAATGCGCAAGCAAATGGTTTGTGATAATTGTTTAAAACATCATCAACACTTTTACTTAAAACTAAATTCATACCATTTCTTAATGTTCTCAATTTAACAATTGAAAAATCAATAGGTATATATCTTCCATTAATAAACGCATGATGCATACTTGTAACATCTAAACTAGCGACGTTTTCTAATAATCTACTAGCAGCACAACCACTAGTAAAAGTAAAACCACCCCTAAAACAACATTTTCTTAATGCATACTGTTGATATGTTTTAGGTAATTGTTGATTACAAGTTTTTTGAAACATCCATAATAATGACATTTCTTTTCCATTCTGTTTTTTAATTCTTATTTGTCCAATTTTCTTTTGTGCCATTTGTCTAACCAATGAAGTTTTAGTTATTACACGAAAACCTAAATCGTTTTGTTGCATCCATTCGTTTGCATTTAATAAATAACAAAGATATGCAGGTATAATTTGCACATCACGTTTTGCATAAAATAATTCTTCATCAGTTAATTTTGTTTCTTTAGTTCGTATTAAAGAATAATCCCAATCACCTTCAGCTTTTGGAATTCCGCAAGTTTCACCCATTGCATTTAATCCACGCATTTCTAAATGAAAACAATCCCAAAATCTTAAAACTGTTGCACCATCATACTTTAAATCAAGTGTGTAAACATTTGTTGAACTTTGTGCATTTGCAGTCATTTCATATTTCATATTCAAATCAAACATTAATGTTTGCATATCAAACATTAAATTATAAGCGCATATAATAGGAATGCAATTAGCTTTAAAACCAAATTCAATAATTTCTTCTATGAATTCAATAGCTTCTTCTTCAGTTCTTTTATAAATAATTTTATCATCTTTATCAAGTTGATACGTTTTCAAATTAACAAACCTTAAATCATTAAAAATATATAATATTGTAAATGCCCTTGAATCTTTATCTTTTCCGTAATTAGTCGTTTCTGTATCAAAAGATGCACATATTACATATTGTTTTTTCATGATACTTTACGACGTTTGAAATGTTCTGTTCTCATTCTAATATTTTTAATAGCTTCACCTCCACTAGGACTCATAGAATCATCAGAACCACTTTCATTATCAGCGGTCATTTCTTCAGTAAATATTTCTCTTAATTCGTCAATATCTATTCTAGTTCTAATTTCATCTAACCAATCTTCAAACATTTCTTCATCTTCAAAACCAAAATCTTCATAATTTAATTCTTCATTAGTAATTAAATTATAAACTTGTTCTAAATCAGTTAAACCAAATTCATTCATTATAGCTTCATTTCTATTTTCATTATTTCTTGAAGATTCCCATATCCATTGTGTAGCTGCATAAAAACCATGAGTTTCTTTTTTATCTAAAATACTTAAACCTTCTTTTTTAGTTGACTGATTAATTTGATGTGTAAACATTTCATTCTTTCTTTTTTGTTCAATAGGCAAACCTTTTTTTGATAACGTTTCACCACCAAATCTATACATTGTATATGTTTCAATACTTTCTGCTGCACGTTCAATTTGAACACTATAACCTTTTCTTCTTCCACCTTCTTTTTCAGGAATACTAGTTAAACTTTCAATTGTTTTTGCTAAACTTTTTGCTTCAGAACTATTTACATTTAAATCTTTCTGCATTTGATATGCTTCTTGCCAACTTACTTTTTTACCAGTTTCTTCAGTTAAAACACGCGCTAATCTTCTTTGCGCTTTTCTTCTTTCATTTTGCGCATATTGACTAGCTTCTTTTGTTGTTAAAACTTTTTGGTTCATTCTTTGCACAACAGGTTTTATCCCTTTTTTTCTAGCCATAAAATCACCTCCTTAAACAAGAATGGCCGAATCGTTACCAATTCGGCCATTCTTTTAAATAAGTTTCACTATAAATTAATCAACGAAAACCAGAGTTTTCAAAGTGTTTCCATTTGGCAAAGCCTGTTCAATGCACTTAATAGCCAAATAACCTTCAGGCGTAGAATGCTTACCAAAATCAGGCCACATAGCAGCAAACATTTGAACAGCACGCGAAACGCCGTCAGATTGTGAGAAATAAGAAACACCATTTTCATCAATAAGATGTGTATTTTTGCATTCAGTATCAGGCATTCCGTTACGACCTTTACGAATTCCAGGCATTGTGACACAGTCTACAATGTGCAATTCAATATCCATATAATCCTTCAAAGGCACCGAGTTATTTGTGGCATTTACTACCTTCATTTTACCTTCGTTGGTTGCAAGGTCAAAAGTGTTAATAAAACCAGTTGGAATATTAAAGTTAACATTTTCCGTAGTTGCAATTGCATTTTCCATTGCCTTTTGAATTGCCTTAGCCATTTTATTTAATCCTTTCTCCATATTTCAGGAAAATTTCAGGTGATACAGCATACATACTAGATTCAATTTCCACATCATAAATTTGAATGGAATTATCTTTGAAATATCTTCGTGCGTAATTCGTTGCACGTTTTGGAGTGTAATTCCCTAACACTTCAAAATAATAATCCTCAAATTCTTGTGTGTCGTAATTATACCTACTTCCTGAACATTTACTCAAGTTGAATGTACGTCTTATTTTTCGCATACATTTATATTCCTTTCTTTAACGTTACCCAATATTTAAAAGCACATTTTCAAAATGCGCCTTTTCACAAACATAAATAGAAGTTACTTTAATATCCAATTCTTCATAACATGCAGCACGCAAAAAAGCATATCCAACAGCTTCAAAATCATCTTCAAATTCTTTTTCAAATTCATAACTAAAATAATCAGAATAATCTTCATGTTTTATTTCACAAGTATATTCAAACCTATATTCAGTCATTTTATATTCCTTTCTTTAAAAACAATCAACATACGTTATACAATCACGCTTATACTCATCTATATAAATTATAATTGAAACAAGTTTACCTAATTTCATATCCAAAACACGATTAATTAAATAAGTATATATATAATCCAACATATTATCTAAATCTGTGCATTCGCGACTGGTAATATAATCAATCAAATCAAAATCTTCATACACAAATGAAAAACGAATATAATATGTGTGCCTTTTCTTCAACATCGTTTTATTTCCTTTCTTGTTTCTAATAAAGTCCCAACCAAACAACAATGTTTTCTGGGTAATTCCATGACGTTACTTTAATCTCACAAAGTTCATCATACATTTCACTAAATTCAACTGCCCATTTTGCTACCTCCAATTCATTAACAAAAATTAACTTAAATTCACGTTCAATAAATTCAATTGTTTCATCATCGTAAAAAATACATTCAATTTTATACTCAATAAACTCTCTATTTTCTCGCATCATTCCAATTGCCATCTTTTCTTTTCCTTTCGTGAGTGTGGTTTATTAACAGCATCTATTTTTATACCACATACATAATGTAATGTCAAGTGTTATTTTTTATAATGCCAGTGTTACGCGGGAATTTTTTTGAGTCGAAATTTCATCTCCAAAATGTGCCTACCCACA
>JAEEGL014284093.1_pt1 | contig 18308 bp, 12 predicted proteins | sample 9134231 | NCBI WGS metagenome assembly JAEEGL01 (sample SAMN16246548, study PRJNA631951) | gut metagenome | biome: gut microbiome; feature: rumen; material: fiber-attached | host: Bos | place: Iran: Karaj | collected 2018-10 | reverse complement strand
ATTGGCAAAACTCCAGGAGACCTATATGAGCCAAAAGGCAGTTTGTCGCACAAACTAAATAAAAAATCCAAGATTCTCTGAAGCCTTGTCACGTCTGGGTTTACCCCACTTTTTTTAGGTTGGTTGCTGTAAAACTCGGGTGGCAACAAATTTCCTCTCGAATTCAGAAAACTAATAAATACAGCTGTATCAGAAATTTTGAGAATACTTTTGTTTGACAGGGACAAAAGATGAGGATCGTGAACTGAATACTTCAGTATAAGAAACTGCAGATCGCCGGAAGTCGTGGATTTGCCAGGTTTCAGATGAGTGAAGCGGATCTTATTCCTTCCTGCTTTTTTTTGATCGCTTGTTCTCGTACATATTCTTATCTGCATCGGCAAACAGATCGCGAAGACTGCGATCTCCGGCGATTCTTTCGTGGGCATAACCTACGGAGTATTCAGCGTAGACTTCACCGTCTCTGGTTTTGATTTCGGGCCGTCCAGTCATCATTTCCGCAACCAGTTCGCGGCATCTGCTTTCCGGTATTTCAGCCATGATAATGATAAATTCATCTCCGCCGTAGCGGTAGCACTGATCCCGGCCGAAGGTTTTCGCCAGCATTGCACCTGTTTCCTTCAGAATGCGATCCCCCTCCTTGTGACCCAGGGTATCGTTGATGATTTTGAATCTGTCCAGATCTATCATTATCACTGTTACTTCACGGCCGTTAAATGTATCATAATCTCTTCGAAGAGCCATGCGGTTCTGAACACCGGTAAGAGCATCGGAGAAGGAGAGACTCTGAAGCTGCTGGTTTTCCTGATGAAGCATAGTTGTAAGCTCTTTAATTTCTCTAAAGGCCCGAAGCTCCGCATGTTTAAGAGAGCAGACCAGAACCATGTTAACCACAATACCGAATACTACCACATAAATTTTTTGAAGATTAAGATCTGTAAATTCCACAAAACTGTGGTCGATTGAAAAAAAATAGAGAGAGTATACAAGGGCGATAATCGCAGACACTATTCCCCCTCCAAAACCGAAGAGAGCCGAGCATGTAACAAGTCCTGTTACCAGGATCATGTTCGGATTTGGAATCTGGAATACGGAGCAGAAAGTTGTCAGAACAGCCATTAAAGCCACAGACAATATCACACGCTTGTGCAATTTGATCTGAAGCTGAAGAAGAGTCGATTTACCAGTCGTCCGCATCACGATTTCCTTAGAAAAATGAACAGCCCACATATATATGGTATGCGTGAATGAAGAAAAACGCAAATCATAACCTGATTTCTCATAAGTGCAGGCTTATAGCAGCGAAAAAGAATTATAATTGGCAAGTAATCATAACAGAGAAGAAACATGTGACGGAATAAAGATGGGCAATGGATTTATTATAAGCGGATTAATTGAATTCGGAAGATACTACATTGATGACAATACGATGAAGGACGCCGTACACTGGCTGGTGCTTGCTAAAGAAAACAACAGGATGCTGCTGATTGCGGATAAAGCTGTGGACAGCGGACCGTACCACTGCTGTCATGATTGTATATCCTGGGACACATGTTCGCTAAGGAGCTGGCTGAATAAAGACTTTATTGAATCATGCTTTGATCCCGGAGAACAGAGCAGGATCCTGACGACTGAGACATCCGGTGGTGCGGCGGATAAGGTATTTCTTCTAAGCTCGGATGAGGCTGAAAATTATTTCGGCAGTGCTGAAAACAGAAGCTGCATACCAACTGGTTATGCACAAAAACGGGGAGCATGGGTTAATAACGGACTATGCTACTGGTGGCTGCGGTCGCAAGGAGGTTATGCCGACAGTGCAGCTTTTGTTGATTACAACGGTGAAATTATCAAGCGTGGCGACAGTGTAAATGATATCCGTGCCGCCGTTCGACCGGCTCTGTGGCTTGCCGTTTAAGCTGTTTATCTGATCGTGCTGTAAACCGCATCCTTTAGGGCGCGGATATAAGGCGCAAACGGCGCAGCCGTTTCAAACCTGACTAATCAAGTGAAAGAAATCATGCCTGTACATAGCCGCAGAGCCTACAAAGAGAATCTCGCCAGAGATCAGCAACAAGAACCCGCAGAGAGTAACCCATTGCTTGCTGCGGGCGCCGGCAGGAATCACCTGCCATTGACGGGGAGAATGTCAGGAAGATTCGATTTCATCTGCTAAAATCGGTTCGGCAATAAGATCATACTCCTCGGCGTCTGTGATCCTGACTCTGATAATGTCTCCCGGTTCAAGCTCCTCTGTAAGCTCGTTTTTCTCAATAAATACATTGCCGTCGATTTCCGGTGAATCATATTTGCTGCGGCAGATAACTGTCGTATCATCAGATACGGTATCATCCACGATAATATCCATTTCCTGTCCGATTTTCTCCGCCATCAGCTCGTCTGATATCTGCTGCTGAACCTGCATGAACTGATCCCAGCGCTCATCTTTCACGTCCTCCGGGATCTGATTTTCAAATGCATTTGCGGCAACGCCGTATACATCACTGTACTTGAAGCATCCAACCCGCTGAAGTCTTGCCTCCCTGATGAAATCAAGAAGATTTTCAAAATCTCTGTCTGTTTCACCTGGAAAACCCACAATGAAACTGGATCTTATGCATAAATCCGGGACTTCCTCCCTCCATTTGAGAATATCTTCAGTCATGCGGAGTATGTTTCCCGGTCTGCGCATTCTTTTAAGAATGTCCGCTGATGAATGCTGCATAGGTATATCAAGATACGGAACAATTGCAGTATCTTTAAGATATGGAATGATTTTTCTCAGCAGCGGATAAGGGTAGAGGTAGTGAAGTCTTACCCAGATATCCTTGCGTGACAGAAAATCCAGCAGGCTCATAAAGTCAGATTTATACTCCTTTCCCTGATATACAGCCTTTGCAAAATCAAGATCGCGGCCGTAATCGAGAGTATCCTGCGCCACAACCATTATTTCACTTACGCCGTTTTCTATCAGGCGATCTGTTTCGCCCATGACATCATCAATTGTCCTTGATTTCATAGGTCCTCTGAGAAACGGTATTGCACAGAAGGAGCATTTGTTTGAGCAGCCTTCCGAAATTTTCAGATATGCATAATGAGGAGGAGTAAGCTTGATCCCCGGATTTGGAACATCGGCGGCATATAATATGGAGCTGTGCTTCAGCGGAAGATTTTTTCTTACAAGTTCAAAAACCTCGTCATAGGCATGAGGTCCTGTTATTCCTGCAATAAGCTCCGATGGAAAGTTTTCACGGATGAATGCCGCTCTTGTACCGAGGCATCCGGTGATGATAATCCTTTTCCCTGTTTCAAGCGTCTCAGAAATGCTTTCAAATGATTCGTCGATGGAGGGATTGATAAAACCGCAGGTGTTTATGATGACAAGATCCGCATCTTCACAGTCCGGTACAATTTCGTAGCCGTTGCAGGTGAGTACGGTCATTATTCTTTCTGCATCAACAAGGTTTTTGCAGCAGCCAAGAGAAATAAAGGCGATTTTATTTTTCATGATATATCCGTTTATTGATGTTCACTTATGAAGAAGGTATTCCTCTTCATGAAATTATTCAGGTGTTATATTGATTACAGTGTACTCTGAAAATGTTCCAGTTTTGAACTTTATAGCCCAGTCTGAAATACCCGAGGTCACTATAAAATCCGTACCGTCCTGTCTTGCGTATCCATAGACAAGATCGAGAACTCCTGCAAATTTTCCTACATTGTTGAAAGGAAAAATCTGTCCGCCGTGGGTATGACCGGAGAGCACAAGATCAAATCCTGCGTCTGCAAGATTTCTGTAGTCCGAAGGCTGATGATCAATTACCACGGTGTAGGGGTCTCCTGATATACTGTAACGGAGCTCCTGCGGGGTTCTGCGGCGGCTTTTAAGCTCCTTTTCAACCGAGAGATCTCTTCTTCCGATTATTACAACATTTCCGGGTAGCTGCGAGATTTCGTCCTCCAGCACAGTAATTCCGTTTCTTCTCATTTCATCCGTCATTTCCGTCACGCTGTATCCTCTTGACTGATCGCCGTAGTAGCCCTTGTCATGATTTCCATGGGCAAAGAAAATGCCGAATTTTGTTTTAATTTTCCCCAGAGCTCTTACAGATGCGATCATTTCATCCTTTAAGGTACAGTCATCAACGAAATCACCCGCCACGATAATCATATCGGGATTTTCCCTCTGCATTCGGTCAAGATGCCCGGCAAAACCAGCCGCATCGAAGGTGGTGCCTATATGCGAATCTGCAAACATAACTATTTTCAGCGGTTTGATTTGCTTATGGGTGACAAGGCTGTATTCCGTTCTCCATACATTGTGATCAAGATACCAGCCGGCGGAAAGAATAATCAGGGTGACGGCGGCGGCGGTTACAGCCGAAAGTCGTTTTATGTATCCGGCACCTTTTCGGCGCATCAGTCGCATGGTGAGACTGCAAAGCGCCCATATGAATGCAAGGTGCATAAAGATAATGACAGCATTTATGATATGCAGCAGAAGAGCCAGCGCAGAAAAAAGAACAAGGGATGACAGCAGGGAAAGTCCTTTAAGTCTTCGGAGGTCGGTTTTATCAGGAGGAAGTGACACTGAGGATTTTCTTATTTCTGTTATTACTGAATAAATTCCGCAGGAAACATAGATTATGGAGACTGATGTAACCGCCACCAGAACAAAGAATATGGTTATCCACAGGATCATAGCAGGACTCCGAAATATTATACCGCGTAGAAAAAAAACGGCGGCGGAAAGCTTTTGTGTTCGATTGTACTACAATCTGATATTTATTTATGAATACCGCGTTCTATTCATTGACTTATTTTAAGCATTCAGTTTATTTTTCGTGAAACTTCTTTTTAAAGGGACTGCTATAAAAAGCTCAGTGCAAAAGACGTTTTTCGTCGAAAAATATTCTGCTCAGCACTATTTTTTCTGTCTGATATCAGCTTTCTCAAGCGGTTTAAGAGTATACCCGGTAATATTCATTGCCTCATCCGATATTAACTCAAATCTGTAGCAGCGGGACACCTCTCCCCCCTCCCAGTTTCGCATATAGCAGAAATCAAAACTGACTGTTCCGGTTTTTAGAACCTTGGAGGTGTAGATACCGGTGCTTGGAGCACCTACGATTTCAGGATCGTCATAAACAGATCTGTACTGTGCATCCAGAGGCTGAATCTGCTCAGGACTGTAATTTATGAAATACCAGTCAAAACCTGTGGAAGGATTTGTTCTGACAGTGATTTGAAAGGTGCTGTCCTGGCACTTTACAGCAAGCTCCTGCCGCACATCCTCCTGCTGACAGCTTCTCGGACTGCTGTCTGATACATCCTTTCCGCCGGATACATCGGCCGTAACTTCAGAGGCAGGCAGCAGCAGGGACAGAAACATCAGGCATTTTAATTTCATATATAACTCCGTTATTAGTAAAGACTATTCAACAAGCAGTTCTCAGTCAACATTTTCTCATAATTGCGAAAAATTTTCTCAAAGAATTCCGGTTATCGCTTTTTCGCTGAAGTTGTGTCGGAAAGCTGATTGAAAAGAAACTGTAAAAGTTTGCAGTTATACACCTACTGATTTGCATTTATCTTATGATCAAGGATCCGGAGCTGTTCAATTTATGAAAAAATTACATGACATTTGTCACAGATACATACTTATGTGTTTGTTTTATAAAAAAATAACCCTATAACTAATATCAAATAGAATAATTTTGATTCATTGATTTTATATGTGACAAATTATAGGTTTTAAGCTGAATTATTGAGTGCCGGCTCGGCTCAGTCTGTCTTTGTGTTATTTTGAAATGGGGATTTTGTACATATGCCTAAATCTGTTTCTACGTTTAATTTTGACAGTTTTTTTCAGAAAATAATCGGGTTTGCTGTCTCCAGCGGACTTGCTGCTGAAGAATTACACTTCAGCAATAAATATTTCAAAATCAAAAGAAAATATTTGAACCGGCAGATTAATAAAACTGCCGGCGGAAACTCGGGAAAAAATGCATGTATTGATCTGAACAACATCGATTATAAAAAAACTTTTAGTTTTGATTTAAGAAGTCTTTTTTATCATCATGATAATTTTGAGCTAATTCATCGATTAAAAGAAGAGTTCAGTAACTCGCCTGATTGCATTAGACACTACTTTGGAGAGTTATTTCATTCAGAAATGATGCTTCATGGTTTAACGCATGAATTTTACAGATATGTGCCTTTAAATGGTTTGAAAATCGAATTTTCGAGAGAGAAGAGATATTTCAAAACCGGCGAATATCCAGTTTCTCAGGTTATTAAGGATGGAGAAGAGCTGGCGCGGGAATATTCCTCTGACAGTAACTGGACGGACCTTATCGGGAAAATACTCGATGCTCTGAAAGGCGGCCATAATGATAAACAAGTTTCTTTTCCAAATTCCGAAAATGTTTATGATATTGACAGACTGGCCGATGATGTCTTAAATAAAAGTTCCGAAAACAGCAAACCTCGTGAAATTGATCCCGAGGATCCGTCCCGGAGTATTGATTTAGATAATCCTTATGAATTTCCTGATGATTTATTCAGCGAATCACGGGATCCAAACAGCAATGAAGAACGAAATGATGATCCGCAGGAATATGCCGGCTCCAGGTTTGACAATTTACCGGAAAACATGCTTGACAATTTACCGGAAAATATGCCGGAGGATATCCGGAAATGGGTGGATAAAGTCAAAAATATTGAGCGCTGGCATCTATGTCTGGGTGAGTTTTGTCCGTCAGAATCCCCTTTGAAGATAGTCATGTATACTGAGACTATAAAACAAGTTGCCGAAAAGGAGAGTGTCAGTGAACTGCATCTTTTTGAGTCAGTGCTGGCTCATGAGTTCTTCCATGCTCTGCATTTTACATCAACACTTTTTGACAAATTAGATGACTCTGTTCTGTTTGTTAATATCTGCAGGTCTATAAAATCCAAATATAACTCGAACAGTAAACTGTCTAGAGCAAACACGGTAATGATGATATGGGCAAAATTGCAGAATGAGGCGGTGAAACACTGGTACAGCAAGAATGCACGCAAAATAGCCAGTCAGGTTCTTGAACCGCTAGCTGTTGCATTCCAAATTTCCTGGATAAAAGACAGGTTAAACAAAGGTCAAGATATCACTGAGTTGGATAAAATGATGAAATACGAATTAAGACGGTTCGGAAATCTTTCCTCTTATCCTTCGGATCCATACTGCGGAGCAAAATATCTGATAGCCAACAGAAAAAATCACAAGACGATGTTAAATAATGAAACTATAATTACAAACATTTCAGTGGTTCTGAAACTCTCTTTAGAAAGCATGGATAGTGCCTACAGATACATTCAAAACATGTTAATGTGGTAGCATGAAGTGAATCATGCAGCTCAGCCTTAATAGGAAAGGCGAATCATATTCCGACTTCAGCCGACAGCTTCGTAGTTCCCGCTGAAGTTGTTTTTTTTCAGTTGAGACACCGGATCTGAGAGCCTGTATTCTGAATTTTCATTATGAGCGGCGGCAGAAATGCCGGTCTGCTGCAGTCGCAGGTATTCATCTCTAATCTCTGCAAATATTCATACTAAAAAATTTCAGAGGAGCACGTAATGAAGAAATTTCACAGCCGGAGTGCGTTTAAGCAATCTGTACCGCTGATAAATATTGACGGATATTTCTGAAGTTTCCGGACTATTTTTTATTTCCTAAGACAGCAATGTGAATTTTCGGTCGGTTTCGTAAAAAACATTTTTGCCTGCATTAGGTAAAGAAACGGCAATACCATTGTTTAAAACCGTAAAAATAGAATATAATTACCACATTCATACATAATCACAGGTTTCAGGCTGTCCCGCGGATTGCTGTTATAAGTCGTGGTTTAAGTATTACATAGTTTTTTTTGAATTTGAACCGCCAGTCAAGGTTCAGTAAAGGGTAGAGAAGATGAGTTTTAATTCAGACAAGCACTTTAACAACTATCAGAAATTTCCGAGAGGATTAAGACGTAGCGGATATTTTACCATTAAAGAATCAACTGTTCTCGAGGAGTGCGGTCAGGCAATGTCGGAGCTTTATGAGGGTAAGAGAAAGCCTAAGACTCCTGAGGAGAAAACCTTCGTCGCTCAGATTGCTCTTATCAGAAAGCAGATTGAAGACAGAGTAGAGACCATCAATGTTGAGGTTGTTGAGGATTTCAATACGAGGTGCTGGGCCAAGTATCTCAAGGTTATGCTCCCTAACAGAGTTCATCATCTCGGTCCGCAGACTACCGGACAGGATGACGCTTCCTCAGACGGAACTGAAGAATAATTTTTTAAGCTTTGATGATTTTTTGAGTATGGAGATGCCTGTGAGCATCTCTTTTTTTCATGAAATTAATCAGAAAACAGGGATTTTCAGCTGTTTGTTCACAAGACAATGAAAGGACATCGGTTTTGCTGCATTCCTGACCGGTGAAAGTCTGCACAGCATACATTCCGTCAGAAAAACAGATAAAGCTTCTTATGCTCTTCGGAAATTTCTGTCTCAAAATTACATCTGACACAGTTCAGGAATGAATCTGCCGGCTGTCGGACTTATCTGCCGGGAAACCGTCAGAATAGGCTGATCCGCTGAAGAAGCGGAGTTCTCAATTCCCTGTCATATGAATAATCAGCTGATTCCGACACTCCGCACGGCTGAAGCCCCGGGTCTCCTCGCCAGCACGGAGCACAAGACTTCAGAATCTGAAGAGAGGTCGGCTTTTTTCACAAACTTTTTTTTATTTTCAAAGCATCCGCTAAAAATTATTTTCAATATTTTCATCGTAAACTTATAAACTTGTCATGGCTTTAAATTATAATGTCTTCCTGCTGTCTCAGCTGTCAAAGACGAATAAAGTTCAGTAAAAATTTTACCTGGAGAGTGTTATGGATTTTCTGGAGCTGCTGAATACCCCTGATTACGATTTCATCAGAACAAATGAAAGATTAGGCGAGAGAATTATGCTTCTTGGACTCGGAGGAAGCCATGCCTATGGTACAAACAATGCCGGCAGTGATGTGGATTTCAGGGGAATAACGCTTAATCTTCCGTCTGATCTTATAGGACTTACTGAATTTGAACAGTATGTTGATGACAGGACTGACACCGTTATCTACAGCTTTAACAAAATGGTCAGACTTCTGCTCGAATGCAATCCCAACACCTGTGAAATTCTGGGTCTGGATGAGGATCAGTATCTGATTAAGTCTCATTTAGGACAGGAGCTGATAAACAATGCAGGAATTTTTCTTTCAAAGAGGGCGGTGCGCAGCTTCGGCAGATACGCAAGTGATCAGCTGAGGAGACTTCAGAATGCTCTGGCACGGGATTCCCTGCCGCATGCTGAAAGGGAGCGTCATATCATGAATTCCGTGCAGAGAGTCATTGATAATTTCAACTGTGGAGAGAATAATTCAGATCGGCTGCAGTGTGACATAAGACTTTTTCTCGACAAATCTGATAATTCTGATCTGGAGCAAGAGATTTTTGTTGATTCCGTCTGTCATCACTATCCGTTAAGAAAGTTTGCTGATCTTTCCGGACGGCTGAGGGGAGTTCTGAAGGAATACGAGAGGCTAGGTTCCCGCAACAGAAAAAAGGATGCAAATCATCTTAACAAACACGCCATGCATCTTATAAGGCTGCTGATAATGGCAAAGGACGTTGTTGAAAAAGGGGAGATTATCACCCGCCGGACGCATGAGCTGCCTGTTCTTCTATCTATAAGACGCGGAGATTTTATGAAGTCAGACGGGACATATTCTGCGGATTTCTTTACACTTGTTGACGAGTATGAAAGGAAGCTGAATGAGGCGGTAAAGCATACGAAACTTCCGGATGAGCCGGATATGAGGGCGGTCGGACGCTTTGTTGAGCATGTAAATCTTTGTGCAGTTACCGGAAGGTTTTAAAAATGGACATGAAAAAGGAAATCAAAGCAAGGCTGTCCCAGGTTGAAAAGGACAAAAATGTGCGGATCCTGTATGCTGTTGAATCTGGAAGCAGGGCATGGGGATTTGCGTCTGCTGACAGTGATTATGATGTGCGCTTTATTTATGCAAGATCTGCCGAAGAATATCTTCGCATTGACGAAGTTCCTGATTTTATTGAATGGCAGCTTGATGAGGTATACGACATAAACGGATGGGATCTGGGCAAGGCCCTGATACAGCTTTCAAAGGGCAATGCGGTTTTTTTTGAATGGCTCAATTCACCTGTTGTCTACCGGACATCAGATGAATGGGAGACTGTTCGAAGAGCTGCCTGCAGCTATTTTTCTGTAAAGGCGGCTCTTCGACATTACTGTGGTCTGGCAAAAAATACCTTTCAGACATATCTTAACAACAGGGAGGATGTCAGCATCAAAAAATATTTTTATGCTCTAAGACCGCTTCTTGCGGCAAGGTATATTGATAACACCCATGAGCCGCCTCCGGTTGAATTTGCTGAACTTATGAAGCAGGATATGCCAGATGATCTGAGATCCTCCATAAATCAACTTCTTGAGATGAAAGTGAAAACCGGGGAGGGACAGAAGTTTCCGGCAATACCGTTAATCAACAGTTTCATTGAAAATGAGCTTAAAGTCTGCTGTGAGAAATCAGCCGCTGCAGAGAATGACAGAAAAACGGACTGTTCGCCGCTGAATGCTGTATACCGGAAAATCATTCTTAAAGATTGCAGAATTTTTTAAAGATCGTTCAGATAAATCAGCACCGGAAATAGACTGCAGGAGCTGCGCATATGCTCTCGCCTTTTTTAACCTCTGCAGGTTCCTTATGTTTGACAGTTCACGCTTCTCCTTTAATTCAATGCCGCCGTGGTTTTCAATTCTGACAGCAGGGAGCAGGAGCTTCAGAATTTTATAACGTCACACGGATCTGATGTCTGTAAGCAATTAATGGTAATGAGCATGAAATCAGTATGGTATTAAAGAACCGGCTTTCTTTAGGTATGAATAATTTTTCGGTTTCAGAGCAGAAGCTGTGATTCCGCCGGAACTGCAAAAGTTCTTTCTCTCTGCCTGAGATATCACTCTGAATCCGCAGAAATTCAGCATCCGTTAAAGCTATATCCGGGGGCATTGCGTCCGCGTTCAGTCCTTGCATATCACTTTATTATTTCAGTAGTTTTGAATTTTTCAAAAAAATACCGGTACGCTTTTCATATTTATCCCGGTCACAGTTTTGCTTCCTTCTTTCCGTCCTGATGATTCAGTCAGGTGTTCCGTCTAACAGCACAGTAAAGTCTGATCCGAAATAATTTTTCAGACCTGCAGTTTCTGTGAGATTTTTTTTCAGCCACGGCTGAAATTCTGACACACACAGCCGGTGGAGTATCATGATAACCATTGAAACACATCATGTTTGAGAAACTAATTACGGAGAAGATATGGACTTATTAAAATTTTTAAACGCCAGAAATTCATTTTCCATCAAGACCGCCCGTTATCCGTTCGGCACTGTGGAGTATCTTGAAGACTATTATCCCTGCAGCAGATATTCAAAGGCTCAAATCAGCAGACAGTCCTGTGAGTTCAGAGAATCCATATGGCGCTTTAAGGACGGCATAGTCAATGCTGCAACTGATAACCTTGTTAAAAGAATTACAGACAGAATATTAAGTATTGACGGCATCAACAACGGAACCTGGAGCATATTTCTCGTACCGGCATCAAGCCGGGAAAAAACTCTGCACAGATATGATCGGCTGATTAATCGGTTAAAATCACAATTGTCTAATGTGGAGTTTCTGAATGATCGTGTTTGTTTTATCGGCTCAAGAGCGCCGAAGCATAACGGCTGCAGAAATGGGAGTTCAACATCTCATTTTCTGCTTGACTCTGCGGCAGCAGGATCAAATGTTCTTATTGTTGATGACATAGTTACAACCGGACAATCCATGCAGGAAATGACCGAACTGATAGGGGCTGGTAAACACTATAAATTTCTTGCAATGGGCAGAACTGTATATAAAACAGGCAGATTTTAACAAAAAAGGGGACCAGAATATGAATATACCGGCAACTCTTGTTGTAGCGGCGGGCATGATCAGAGGCGTTGGAAAAGCAACCCTGAAAAAAATCATCGATGCGTCTGCAGATGAAGATTTCAAAGACAGCGTCGAAGGATTCTGCCGGTTTATTGATTTGAAGAGGATCGGGAAATTTTCGGGCATCAAGGGCAGACAGCTGGAGGCCCTGGAAAGCATAGACTGCAGAGAGGCTGATAAAATTTTTTCAAAATCCAGATCCGCACTTGAGAAATCAGCAGAATTTGATATTCATCCGGTATTCTTCACTGAAGAAAATTACCCGCAGAGACTGCTGACTGCCGGTGATCATCCGCTGATTCTCTTTTACAGGGGTGATATAGAAGTTCTGAATAAAAAGAGGTGTGCGGCAGTGATTGGCACCCGCCACCCCACACAGGCCGGGCAGGAGGCTGCGGATCGCATATCCGGGTATCTTGCAAAAAACGGTTTCACTGTAATAAGCGGTCTGGCCTTCGGCTGCGATAAGGCGGCGCATGAGGCCGCCATAGGGAGCATCAGGAAATATGGAGGAGGGAGTACAGCGGCGGTCCTGGCGAACGGACTTGATCCGGCGTCTGTCTATCCTCCTGAGCACAGGGATCTTGCTGAAGAAATTGTAGGATGCGGCGGAGTGCTTGTTTCCGAGTATATTGTCGGAACCAGGTGCAATGCGCGGCAGCTTGTCATGAGGGACAGCTGGCAGGCGGATCCTTCTGAACTTGTTATACCGGTTCAGACTGACGTCAAAGGCGGAACAATGCATGCGGTAGCACGCGCCTGCAAAAGAAATATTCCTGTTTTTATGCCGTATATTGAAACAGATTACGATAGCACTGGAGACAGGTGCTTTGATAATTGCGGCGCATCTGAACGGGACAAGAAAAGGTACTGTGACGGTTTTAAAAACATTGTGGAAAATTTTAATGGGCGTGAAATTAAACGGCTGAAGGATCTGGGCGAAGTGATTTTTCGGCAGACAGGCGCATCGGGCCCGGCCCCCGTGACGCAGAACAGGGATCCGGGAAATCATCTGGCTGATGAACAGACTGAAATGTTTTTGCGGGAGATGGATAAAGATTTCTAAAATTTGATCCCCCTATTAGATATATAACCCCTTGAATGATAATATCCCTGTTGTCGCTCAGCTTGAAAAACAACCGGGGGTCAGTCACTATGGTTGATAATACATTGCGCAACCGCCAGATTTCAGCCGGTGCAGCATCTGATGGGGAAAAACGGACCTTTGAGGTCTATCATTCCAACAGAATTGAGGATCTTGCAGTTTTAACCGCCGCAATGATAAAAGATGGCATCTGTTCAAAGCCCCTTGATCCTGTTGAGTTTGTCGTTCCAAATTCCGGGATAAGGCAGTGGCTTGATTTAAAGCTGGCAGAAAACCTGGGCATAAGCATGCGCAATGTTTACAGCACTCCGGTGGAATTTGTCAGGAATCTCCTGTCTAGACCGGAGGCTGCGGCGGGAGGAAAGATCTCTGTTCTCAAAAGGGACAGCCTGATCTGGATTATTTATTCACAGCTGCGGGGCATTATTGATTCTGATGATTTCCGGTCATCAGACGTCAGTTGCGGACTTAGGCAGGTTTTCAAAGCTGTATCTGACTATGTTCTCGTATCTTCTGATCGGTCTGTTCTCAAAAAAATCAACCTGCTGAATTTTTTATCTCCTGATAACAATAATTCCGGTTCTCCTGCCGGCGGCTTTGAATGGGACAGCTATGCATCTGCATCAGGTTCAGAACCGTCATGTGAAAAAAGAGAAATCAGCGATAAAAGGCTCTACCAGCTCAGCGACGTGCTGGCCGGCATTTTTGAAACCTACACTGTAAGTCGGGGCTACTGGCTGAAAAACGCCGTATCCTCAGAAATTGATTACTCCGTAAATTTTAACCGGTACAGACAGATTTATGAGGAAGGCAGGGAGCATGCGTCGTGCGGCGGCTGCGTCACCAATGATCAGTCAGACTCAGAAAATGTTTTTGACAGAATGTGGCGGGGCTGCAGTCCGGAGGAGTTCTCCGGGCTTGAAATTCTTGAGCAGAAACTGGTTCTTGACAACATGTGGCAGGTAGTTTTATGGAAGAGAATCGCTTCAGCCAGCGGTTACGGAAAAAATGCATCCGCCTTTAATGAACAGAGACATTTTTTTATCAGTGAAGCAGCTTATATTCTCATTCAGAAGCTGGAAGACTGTGACAGTCAGCTCAGTAAAGCTCTGCCTGAAAATCTTTTTATTTTCGGTTTTTCAGCGCTGGATCCTTTGTATCTTCGGTTCTTCAGGAGCATCAGTCGTTATACCAGAATTCTTTTTATGTATTTTAATCCGTGCCGTTTGTACAGCTGCGGCTCGAGTAAATGCATTGAAAACCGTCTTCTTGCCTCATGGGGGGAACTGCACAGATCAACTGTCAAAAGGCTATCCGATAATGTTTCATCCGCTGAATTTGAACTGTTTACAGATCCCCTGACTGAGAAAAAAGGAATTCTTCAGTTTCTCCAGAGCTGTATTCTAGACGGGTGCGAGCCTGATCCGTTTCACAGCTCAAACGTTCCTGCCAAAAAACCGTTTAAATGGGAGGAACTTGAGCATAACCTGGAAATTCATGCCAGTTTTTCCCGACTACGGGAGGTAGAGACCATCTATGACAGGATCCTGAAGCTTTTTGAGCAGGATCCTTCCCTTAAACCGAATGATATTGCCGTTTTTGCTCCTAATATCAATTTCTACGCACCGTATATCCACGGTGTGTTCGGCAGGGAGTTTGCAGAATATGAGCGCTGCATACCGTATAAAGTTGTCGATCAGCACTACGGAGAAGTAAGTACTTTTTTTTCTAGCATTCTTGATCTTCTCAATCTTCCTGAAACTCACATAACCGGCCCGTATGTTCTTAAACTTCTTGAAGTTTCAGCAATTCGCAACCGTTTCGGCTTCAGTGTCGATGATTTAAGTGCAATATCGCAGCTGATAACGGACTGCGTCCGCGGCGACAGCAGCGAGACCGAGCTGCTTGATCCCGGGTTTGAGCAGCCGGCAAAATTCAAAGTTTATTCCACCTGGAGCAGAGCGCTTCGCCGCATGATGGCTGGTTCGGTAATGGATACGGAGAATTCTGATACCTGCTGGCTTGATGATGTAAGTCTGTATGACAAGGTTCAAGAGCAGCATATAGAAATTCTCGCTTCCCTGAAGATGCTGATATTGAAGCTTGATGACCTGCGCCGCTGTCTGAGAGAATCCGGCAGCATGACTCCGGCAGAGTGGAGGAAGCTGGTTAATGCCAGAATAATAGATGAATTCTATGCCGATGATTATGAAAATTATTCTGAAATTTATGCAGTTAACAGTATTATAAGTGAACTTTCAGTCTGTGCCGAGAATGCAGGTTCGCAAATATCTGTAAGTCGTGACGTATTTTCTGAACTTCTGTCCGCCGCCTCATTGAATTTCAATATGCACAGTCAGGTTATTTCTGGCAGGGTAAGTTTCTGTTCACTGGTGCAGATGCGCCATATTCCATACCGTCATGTATTTATGATGGGTATGAACAGCCGTGATTTTCCGCGGCAGGAAGAGATATACGACTTTGATCTTATCAGGCGTGACGGCGGGAACGGGGCAGGAGCAGTCGACCGGTGCCGCAGGGATGATGATCACAGCATATTCCTTAATACTCTCCTGTCTGCAAGAGACAGCGTCTATATTTCCTACATCGGCCGCTCTATCGTCTCTAATGCAGAGAAAAATCCTTCCATAGTGATTACGGAGCTTGAGCATTTTCTCTCTGAAAATCTGGCTATGGAGGAAATTTACAGAAGATATTCGGATTTGCCGGGAAGGCTGCAGTCAGGAAATATACAGGAGGAGCTTGATTTCAGGAGAAACACTGAAAAACTCGCAGAGGAGAATTCAAAAAGGCTTGTCCGTCCTGGGCTGTACGACGCTCTTGTTATAACTGATGCCATGCATCAGTGGGATCCGTCCAACTACGAATGTGATCCATCCTCTAAAAAAATTAAAAGAGGCAGTCTTTCATATCAGAGCGAGTGGTGTCCGCCGGATCCGAGGGACCGCATTTCAGGAAAATCATTCTTCAAAGCCTATGTTTCAGAGTGCATGAGAGTGAGGCACTACGGACCTAAAGTATTTCTTTCGAAAAATGATGAATTAAGAAATAAAGACGGTGCAAAAATTATTCAGTACCTGCTGTACATGATTAATCGTTCATGTTTTACCGTCAGAGTAAAAGACAAGGTCTTCAGTATCCGGGATCTGACAGACATGGAAAATGGAAACAGATCCATGCTTGATTTTGTCATAAATGAACTCAGCAGCGAAGTGCAAAAATGCGGCAGACTCAATGCAGATGAGGCATTTCCCGAGGCAGTACTGAATTATATAATTAAAAAAGTGGCGTCGGCGGAGAAGTCGAAAGAAAGTGATGTCTGTGTATGTCTGCAAACCTACAGCATAGACGGCCGTTTTAACACCCTTGTTACAGATGCAGGAATTATTTCGCCTGACATCAGTGCGCATTTTAAAAGTGACCGCAGAACTCTTTCCCTGAATATCTCAGATTTGTGCAGCTTTGCCAACGATCCCCTGGATGAACTTTTCAGACGTCATTTTAATGTTAAAAAAGATGAAGATGATCGGTATAAAAGATCCATGGAGGATACAGAGCCTCTTGATGTTAATGAAAATACGGAAGACAACTCCATAAAGGAGCAGATTGTCGAATACTGCAGAATGTTTCTTGACAGACTTCAAAGTGATAGGACAGTATGCAGTGAATTCTGGAGTCAACAGCCGGAGCAGGTCTTTGACGAACTTATGAGTCGTCATCCTGAAATTTTTTCCGGACTTAGGAAAGAACTCAAATATAAAGGTCTGATCCCGAGCGGACGGAATGTTGCATACATAAAGCAGTCCGGAGAAAAGAAAGATTTTGACTCGTCTGAAATTCTTGGATTCAGCACCTCGAAATATTTTATGATGACTATAAGGAGACTTCATTATCTGCACTGCGGCAGATACAGTATGAAGTCTGAATCTGTCCGGGTGCGAAGTGAGTTTAAGCTCAGCGGTACTGATCTGCCTGAACCATACCGCAGTGTTTTCGCGGACAAAGAACATCCGTTTACAGTAATTGTTGAAGGAAATATTGATAATATCTACACCGGTGAAAACGGACAGAAGGAATATCTGCATTTCAGGGATATTTTAAACTTAGAAAAACAGAAATTCCTTTTTCTTTTGAATTCCGTACTCCTTTCATTAAATCACTCTGTCGGCATATCCAGATTTATCGATCTTGAAAATTCGGATTCGGAGAGCAGCAAAATCAGGCTTGCGGAGTTTGAAAAAAACGGAGAAGAATACCTCAGGCAGCTTATCATATGCTATCTCAGAGGCATGACTGAACCTTTGCTCCTGCTAAGGTACAGCAATAAGCAGGATGATAAAAAGATTAATACCGGAGAAATTTCTGAAAAAATCAGCGCCGTCATGGCTGAGAGAATCCCTATGATACCGCTGAATTTAGTTTCGCAGGACAGCGAATACAGAATTCTGTTTGATGCCGGGGAACTGCCTGCCGGCAGGGATATCGATTCTGACAGTATTGAAAAAATTAAAGGTTATGACTGGTTCGAAAAAAATATTAAAAATACACAATTTTATCTGGATATAAAGAATCTGAAAGAGCAGGACTCTGATACCTTTGAAGATAATAATCATAATCAGTGGCTGACTGTCAGACAGAGAATGCTTATTGAAAAGAAAGAAAAACTCCCTCTGAGAAAAACTGCAGCGACAAAATTCGTACTTGAAGAATGGCCGAATGCTCTTCTGACGCATTTTGGAAACTCTGAAAACAAGGATAAAGAACCAGTTAATAAAAAAACAGGAATGTGCAATCAGAAAAACACTTTCGGTAAAGTTATGAATGAGCAGGAGCTTCCGGAATAATCTGCGTAAATATTCCGGAAATGGCGAAGAGCTTTGGTTTAATTGTAAATAATAACAGACAGGTCCGATATGACAGATTCCGACAACAAAAAAAATGGAATGGCGGCAGTTAAAATTACCCGGATTTTCGACAGTTGAAGATCACTCAAGGTGTTGTGAAGCATTGCTACATCTGGGTTTCTTGATAATTTTTTAATCTTTTTTATAGCGCAACATGGCGCAATATGTTATAATTCATAGTATTCATTTAACTTATACT
>JAEEGL010961286.1_pt1 | contig 18308 bp, 18 predicted proteins | sample 9134231 | NCBI WGS metagenome assembly JAEEGL01 (sample SAMN16246548, study PRJNA631951) | gut metagenome | biome: gut microbiome; feature: rumen; material: fiber-attached | host: Bos | place: Iran: Karaj | collected 2018-10 | reverse complement strand
CTTGCCAACGCCGAGATAAAGACCATGATCAATGCCTTTGGCTGTGGTTTTTCTGAAGGCTACGGCAATGACTTTGACATCAACAAGCTGCGCTATGACAAGATAATTATCATGTCTGATGCGGACGTTGATGGTGAACATATCGCCACACTTCTTTTGACCCTGTTCTACAGATTTATGCCGGAGCTTATTTTCCAGGGGCATGTATATCTGGCAATGCCTCCGCTTTATAAGGCTCTTCCTGCCAGGGGAAAAGAGGAATATCTCTATGATGATGTAGCTCTTTCCAAGTATCGCAAGACCCATAAGGGCAGCTTTACTCTCCAGAGATACAAAGGTCTTGGTGAGATGGATCCCGAACAGCTCTGGGAGACAACTCTTGACCCTGAACGCAGACTCCTTAAGCTTGTTGAGATTGAGGACGCCAAGATGGCTTCACAAATGACTGAGCTTCTTATGGGAGTTGATGTTCCTCCAAGAAAAGAATTTATCCATCAGCATGCTACAGATGCAGAGCTTGATATTTGATGATAGGAAACAGTTAATATGGAAGATCGTATTATTAGAACCGAATATTCCGAGGTAATGCAGAAGTCATTTATCGACTACGCCATGAGTGTAATCGTTGCCAGAGCACTTCCTGATATCAGGGACGGACTCAAACCCGTTCAGCGAAGAACTCTTTATGATATGTATGACCTTGGTATCAGATATGACAGACCATACCGAAAGAGCGCCAGGATCGTGGGCGATACCATGGGTAAATATCATCCTCATGGTGACAGCTCTATTTATGACTGCCTTGTAGTAATGACTCAGGATTTCAAGAAGGCTATTCCCCTGGTTGACGGTCATGGTAACTTTGGCAACATCGAAGGTGATGGTGCCGCTGCCATGCGTTATACAGAGGCGAGGCTATCAAAGCTTGCCCAGGAGAATTTTCTTGAGGACCTTGATAAGGATGTAGTTGATTTTGTTCCAAACTTTGATGAGACTGAAAAAGAGCCATCGGTACTGCCTGTAAAGATACCTAATTTCCTGGTAAACGGATCAGAGGGTATTGCTGTTGGTATGGCTACAAGTACACCTCCTCATAATCTTGCAGAGGTAATTGATGCAGAAATAGCCTACATTCAGGATGACTCTCTTTCTACCAGAGATCTGATGAAGTACATAAAAGGTCCTGACTTCCCTACAGGGGGAATCGTTATCAACAAAAACGACCTGCTTTCTATTTATGAGAGTGGCGTTGGCAAGATCAAAGTAAGAGGTAAGGTAGATGTTGAAAAGGGCAAAAACGGCCACATAAACCTTGTTATCACAGAAATCCCATACACCATGATAGGTGCAGGTATCGGAAAATTTATGGCGGATGTTGCTGAACTTGCTGAAAAGAAGGTCACAAACGACATTGTTGATATTTCAAATCAGTCTTCCAAGGAAGGCATCAGAATCGTAATTGAGCTTAAAAAGGATACGGATGTAGAGAACTTTACAAACCTCCTGTACAAAAAGACCAAGCTTGAAGATACCTTTGGTGTCAACATGCTTGCTATTGATAACGGAAGGCCTGAAACTCTGTCTCTTAAAGAGATAATGCGTGCCTGTGCTGACTTCCAGTTTGAGATAACCACCAGGAAATACCAGACTCTTTTAAAGAAGGAGCAGGATAAAAAAGAGATTCAGGAAGGACTTATAAAGGCCTGCAACGTCATTGACCTGGTAATTGAGATCCTACGTGGCTCTAAAGATCGCCCTATGGCCAAGAACTGCCTTGTTAACGGTGTTACCGAGGGCATCAATTTTAAATCCAGAGAGTCCAAGGCTATGGCCGCACAGCTTCTTTTTACAGACGCTCAGGCAGATGCCATTCTGGACATGAGACTTTACAAACTCATTGGTCTTGAGCTTAATGCACTGATAAAAGACCACGAGCAGACAGTAGCCAACATTTACAGATACGAGGATATTCTTGAGAGCCATGAATCCATGTCTATGGTTATCCAGAATGACCTTATCAAGATAAAAAAAGAATATCAAAAGGCTCGTAAAACTGTCATCGATAACAGAGAGGATGCGGTTTACGAAGAAAAGCCTGTAGAAGAGATCGATGTGGCATTTATCATGGATAAGTTTGGATATGCCAAGACAATTGATGCTTCTACCTTTGAAAAGAACAGAGAGACAATTGAAAATGAGTTCAGATTCTCATTTATAATGAAAAATACCGGAAAGGTCTGCTTCTTTACCAATACCGGCAACCTTCACACGGTTAAGGCCATGGACCTGCCTCAGGGCAAGATGCGTGACAAGGGCGTTCCCATCGACAACGTCAGCAATTTTGACACCTCAAAGGAAACCATTGTTATGGCAGCAAGCCAGTCAGACCTCAATCTTTACAGGATATTGTTTACAACAAAAATGTCCATGATGAAGATAGTTGATGGCGGAGAGTTTGATGTTTCAAAGCGCACTGTTGCAGCGACCAAACTCCTTGACGGTGATGAGGTTGTAAATGTTGAGATCCTGCACACCCAGAAGACAGTTATACTTCGCACTAATGAGGGATATTTCCTCAGGTTCCTTGTGGATACAGTTCCTGAAAAGAAAAAGGCTGCTGTGGGCGTAAGGGGAATGAGGCTTTCAGCAAAAGACCATATCAGGGATGTTTACTATCTTGATGACTTGGAAGAGAAGAAGATAGAACACAACGGCAAAGAGCTTAATCTTGGTCATCTTAAGATAACCAGCAGAGACACAAAAGGAACAAAGGTGAGATTATGAGAGTAATTGCAGGAACTGCAAGAAGGCTACGGCTTGTGACTCCGGATGGTAATGATACAAGGCCGACACAGGACAGGATAAAAGAAACTCTTTTTAACATGATACAGAATCAGGTTCCGGGAGCCGTGTTTATTGACCTGTTTGCAGGAAGCGGCGGAATTGGGATAGAGGCTCTTTCCAGAGGAGCAATAAGGGCTGTCTTTATTGAAAACAACATTAATGCCTATAAATGCATTATGGAAAATCTTAAGACCACCCATTTTGAGGACAAGGCCCTTGTTTTTAAGCAGGATGTTGTTCTTGGCCTTAGGAGCATCAAGGAAAAAGAGGCAGATATTATTTTCCTGGATCCTCCCTATCACGGCGAGCTTTATGAGAGAACTCTTTCACAGCTCTCTGAAATGAGCTATGTGACTGAAAACACCATGATCATCGTTGAAGCAGCACAGGATATGGATTTCTCTTTTGTTGAAAACTATGGCTTTGAGGTTCGCAGGGAAAAAGAGTACAAGACCAACAAGCATGTTTTTCTTTACAGAAAGGCAGGAGAATAAATGAAGATTGCAGTATATCCGGGAAGCTTTGATCCTGTAACCTTTGGACATCTGGATATCATAAACCGTGCATCCAAGATGTTTGATGAGGTTATAGTGGCTGTAATGTGCAATTCAGCCAAAACTCCATTGTTTACCCTTGATGAACGTGTTAAAATGTTAAAAGAATCTGTTAAAGACCTTTCTAATGTTAGGATAGAGTCTTTTAGTGGACTGCTTATTGATTATTGCAAGAAAGAGAACATTCATATTGTTATCAGGGGCCTTCGGGCTATAACCGATTTCGAGTATGAGCTTCAGATTGCCCAGACTAATAAGGAGCTTTCACACAATCAGGTTGATACCGTATTTTTGACAACCAGCCTTGAGTATTCATATCTTAGCAGCTCAGTGGTTAAAGAGATTGCCAGCTACAATGGGGATATATCACCTTGTGTGCCGGATTATGTAGCGGATAATCTTTATCAAAAGTATGGATTTAAGTAAATTCAGGGGGAAACATTATTATGACTAGCAGGATTGAACAGCTGATAGACGAGATTGAGACCTATATCGATAACTGTAAGCCTCAGCCTCTTTCTCAGACCAAGATCATAGTCAACAAGGAGGAAATTGATGAACTCCTAAGAGAGCTCAGATCAAAGACTCCTGAAGAGATCAAGAGATATCAGAAGATCATCAGCAATAAAGAAGCCATCTTAAATGATGCCCGCAAGAAGGCTCAGGAACTCATTGACGAGGCGACTGTACATACCAACGAACTTATAAATGAGCATGAGATCATGCAGCAGGCATATGCCCAGGCCAACGAAGTGGTTTCTCAGGCTGCAATGCAGGCAAAGGGAATCCTTGATAATGCCATGATAGAAGCCAATGAGATGAAGGCTGCTGCAGTTCAGTATACCGACCAGCTTCTGGCTGATGTTGAGAGTATAATTGCTCAGTCGATTGATGCCACCAGCAAGCATAACGATGAGATCATTGAATCCGTCAAGCAGAACAGTATCAACATAGTTAAGGAAGTTGCCCAGAACAATGACAATATTCTTTCTGCACTTACTCAGTACAGCGAGATAATCAAGTCAAACAGAGCGGATCTTAACCAGCCTGTTAATACAACTGCTTCAGCTGCGGCTGCGCCTTCAGATACAGGAGAGCAGACAGGCGCTCAGGGTGACAACATCAATCTTGACATATTAAACTGATTTATGCTTTACCAGCTGCCGCTTTTTTGCGACAGCTTTTTATCTTTATATGAATATGGGGGATCTTTATGTTTCTTTTTTCTAATAAATCTGTTATGAAAAAAGCAGCTTCTTATGTATTAGCTGTTAGCTGTTTTTTTACTCTTTTTATGCTACCTGCTTTTGGAATCAGGTCATTTGCTGCAAACAAGCCTGTGGTTGTTGTTATTGATCCCGGTCATGGGGGAACTGGCGATAAGAATCTTGGAGCACAGTACAACGGTCTTTCTGAAAAAGAGCTTACACTGCAGCTTGCAAATATCCTGACTGAAGAACTTAAAAAATATGAAGGAATTACAGTTTATCAGACCAGAACTACTGATGTTTTGATGACACTTGAGGATAGAGCTATATTTGCCAAAAATTTCGGAGCTGACTTTGTGTACAGTATCCATTTTAATGCCTCTGCAGAGCACGAGTTCTATGGATCTGAGGTTTGGACTTCAACCTTTGGATCATATTATCAAGAGGGTTATGCCATTGGACAGATTGTTTCATCGGAATGGAATAATCTTGGTCTCTATCAGAAGGGAGTCAAGACCAGGATAGGATCATCAGGTAATGACTATTATGGAATCATCAGACAGTGCGTATCAAGAAATATTCCCTGCGTCATATTTGAGCATGCATATCTAGACCACAGCAATGATGTATCCCTTGTAAAGACCGGTAATTTCATTGAAAAGCTTGCGAAAGCCGATGCTACTGCAATTGCTAAATACTATGGCCTTAAGTCACAAACACTTGGAACAGATTATACCAATTTCACTTATAAAACAGTAAATAAGCCAAACGGCAAACTCTACCAGGACGAGACAGGCCCTGACACCTGCTCGATCAAGGTACTTGGCAGCGATGTGGCAAGAGACAATGTGCTCGTGGAGCTTACTGCAACCGATAAGCAGAGTCCTGTTATCTATTTTAGCTACAGCTATGATGGCGGGAACACTTTCTGTCCGCTTCAGATGTGGGACAGGACCAAGCCTACCCAGTCCTTTAACGTCAAGGTTCCAAAGGGGACTGTTAATCCAACCATTGTCGTAAGAGCTTATAACAACTATGAAAAGGGCTCCCAAAGCGAACCTGTAACAGTAAACGCTACATTTAACTGATCACTGGAGTTACTTATTTGAGACTTGATAAATTTCTGGGTGAACATAATATCGGAACCCGCAAACAGATAAAAGAATATGTTAAAAACGGCAGGTGTAAGGTCAATGGCAAAGTTGCTTTAAAAAGTGATGTTCATATAGATGAACTTAGAGACGAGATTTCTTTTGATGACATTCCTCTGACCTACAGTAAATTCCATTATTATCTGCTTAATAAACCCGTAGGCGTAGTTTCGGCAACTACAGATGGGAGAAACGAAACAGTCCTTGATCTTCTTGCAGATGAAAACATCAAAGGGCTAAGTCCATGCGGCAGACTGGATATAGATACCGAAGGGCTGCTACTTATTACTGACGATGGAGGCATGATACACAGGCTTCTTTCACCTAAAAAGCACGTAGATAAAGTGTACGAGGTGCATTGCAGGACAAAATTGTCTGAGGATGATGTTAGAAAGCTTGAAGAAGGCGTAGATATTGGGGACAAAAAAGAGGATGGAAGACCGGATTACACCTTTCCTGCCAAGGTTATTGTGATGGAGGACGACGAAGAAGGAAGACCTGTCATACATCTTGTGATCCACGAAGGAAGATTCCATCAGGTTAAACGGATGCTTGAAGCTGTAGGCAATGAAGTAATGTTTTTAAGAAGACTCTCCATGGGCCCCCTTAAGCTGGATCCTGAGCTTTTACCTGGACAGTACAGACCGCTTTCTGATGAAGAGATCAGTATGCTTAGTAATAATTAATATTTATAACGTAGGAAACAGACAATGAATAACATGAATTTAGATGATTTTGAGGCTGTAATTTTTGACCTTGACGGTTCGCTGGTTGATTCCATGTGGATGTGGAAGGCAATTGATATTGAATATCTTGATAAATTTGGAATAGAGGCTCCAGGGGACCTTCAAAAGGATATTGGAGGCAGAAGCTTTGTAGAGACTGCCATGTATTTTAAGGAGAGATTTGGCATTACAGATTCCGTAGAAAAGATTGGCGATGACTGGAATAAAATGGCCTTCGACAAATATACTAATGAAGTCCCCCTTAAGGACGGTGCATTTGAGTTTCTTTCCATGTGCGAAGAAAAGGGCATTAAGCTTGGTATAGCATCCAGCAACTCAACAGAGCTTATTGAACAGGTTCTTGCTTCTCACGGCATCAGAAATAAGTTTAAGAGTATCAAATCGGGTACTGAAGTATTAAAGGGTAAGCCTGCTCCAGATGTATATCTTATGGTGGCAAAAGAGCTTGATGCTGCCCCAGAGAAATGTCTTGTGTTTGAGGACCTGGTTGACGGCATAAAAGCAGGTAAAAATGCCGGCATGAAGGTGGTTGCAGTAAGCGATGACTACTCAAGACACAGTGATAATGAGAAAAAAGAATTATCAGATTTGTATATTGAAGATTACTGGGGATTTGTTTCATGAAAAAATGCTATAAGGGCGAATTTGGATATATCAGTTACAGAAAAAGGCTTGGGGTTATTCGCACAAGCATATTTTTGATCATTGTTTTGGCGCTTTTCTTTACGGGGCTGTTTGTTTTTGGTTCCAGTAAGAATTATCTGAGCATATTGGCTGCTTTTTTGTGTCTCCCGACAGGGTGGAGTGCTGTCAATCTGATTATGTTTCTGAAGGCAAAGTCCTGCAGTGACAGCTCTTTTGCCAGGATACAGGATAGTAAGGGCAATCTTCTTATCCGCTACGACCAGGTGATCACTTCCTACGACAAAAACTTTAACGTAGCAGCTTCTAGCGTCCTTGATAAGAATATATGCTGTCTGGTTGAGGATGATTCCTTTGACCCATCTGACCTTGAAAAGCATATCAAGAAGATTATGGCACAGAATGGCTATTCAAGCTACAGCGTAAAGGCATTTAATAAAATTGATGAATTCTGCATTCGTTTATCTCAGCTTGAAAAGATAAGACAGGAAAAGAATATTGACCCCCAGGCAATAGAGGATTCATGGGTGCCCGGAACTCAGGAGACAGCAGCATCTGTTCTTCTTTCTATTTCATTATAAGGAACTAATATGAGAGAGATTTTAGTTGGACCAAATGAAGCTGATAAGAGACTTGATCGTTTTCTGATTTCTTATTTCAAAGAGGCTTCTACAGGTTTCATTTATAAGATGCTTAGGAAAAAGAATATTACTCTCAATGGGAAAAAGGCTGATGGAACAGAGAAGCTAAAAAGCGGAGACGCCATCAAGGTCTTTTTTTCTGATGAAACCTTTGAAAAACTGAGAGGTGACAGCTGTGTCATCGCTAGCAAGGGCTCTGCTACAAAGCGTTTTGGTAAGCTCCCTGTAATATATGAAGACGATAATATCATTCTGGTCAACAAACCACTTGGAGTTCTTTCTCAAAAAGCATCATCTGATGATCTAAGCCTTAACGAATGGCTGATAGATTATCTTCTTGAAAAAGGTGAGGTTTCTATTAGTAGTCTTGATACTTACAGACCATCAATATGCAACAGACTTGACCGTAATACCAGTGGTCTTGTTATCTGTGCAAAATCTCTTGCCGGAGCAAGGATGATGAATAGCCTTATCAAAGACAGAAGAGTAGATAAATATTATATGACTGTTGTACAAGGCCATATTAAAAACAGAGTAACTCTTAAAGGTTATTTATCAAAGAATGAAAAAAGTAATAAAGTTGATATAAAAGAAAAAGATCCCGGGGAAGGTTATTTATATATAGAAACCAAATATGAGCCGCTTACTTATTATGACGATAAGGATCTGACTCTTCTTGAAGTTAAGCTGATAACCGGAAAACCCCATCAGATAAGAGCTCATTTATCCAGTATAGGCCATCCGATTATCGGAGATATAAAATATGGCGGTAAAAGGGCAGGTTCTCTTAATCATCAGCTCTTGCACAGTTACAGGCTTGTTTTTCCGGATGATCTTAATGATCCTTTTGATGTGCTTTCAGGACGTGAATTTATTGCAGATCTGCCAAAAGAATTTCAGAAGATAACAGGATAATATATATGCCCACATGGAAATCCAGGGGCCTTAGAGGCTCAACCTTAGAGGAACTGATAAACAGGACCAATGAGCGGTATGGAGAGCTGGGACTTGCTCTTATCCAAAAAATCCCAACTCCGATAACCCCCATTAATATCGAAAAAGAGACAAGGCATATCACGCTTGCTTATTTTGACCAGAAGAGTACCGTTGACTACATTGGTGCTGTGCAGGGTATTCCTGTGTGTTTTGATGCAAAAGAATGCGCCCAGGAAACCTTTGCCCTGGAAAACATTCATCAGCATCAGGTCACATTTATGGAGAATTTTGAAAAGCAGGACGGGGTTGCTTTTTTTCTTATATATTACACGGCACTTAATGAATTTTATTATCTTCCTTTCAGAGATCTTAAGGTGTTTTGGGACAGGGCTCAAAATGGAGGCAGAAAAAGCTTCAGGCACGAAGAACTTTCTGAGAAATATATAATCAGGCAGGGGCATGATGCCGGAATATTTGTGCCATATCTGGATGCATTATCACTAGATCTGGAAGATCGAGGATAAAAAGATTGACAGGTATATAACGATAATGTAAACTCTCTATTATAGTAGCGAATTATCATAGTAGCACTGTGAATTACTAAAGCGAGGTTAGCATGAACAAAGTACTGTTACATACACCTGATGGCGTAAGGGATATCTACGGCTTGGAATGCAGTGACCGTCTTCTTGTAAAAGACAAGATATATGGCAAAATGAAGAGCTATGGGTATCAGGATATTGATACCCCAACATTTGAATTTTTTGATGTGTTTGCAGATGAGATCAACGCTTCTGATGCCAAGCAGCTCTATAAATTCTTTGATAAAGAAGGAAATACTCTGGTCCTTCGTCCCGATTTTACCCCTTCAATAGCAAGGTGTGCTTCAAAAGTCATGCTGGAGGACTCAGAACCTGTAAGAGTGGTATACCAGGGCAAGTCTTTCCTTAACACTTCAAACCTGCAAGGGAAGCTAAAAGAGAATTATGACATTGGCGTCGAATTTCTTAATGATGACTCTGTTTATGCTGATGCGGAGATGATAGCTCTTTTGATCGAGTCACTTAAGAGCTCAGGTCTGTCAGATTTTCAGGTGAGTATCGGGGATGCTGATTACTATAAAGGTCTCTGCGAGGAAGCAGGTATTGATGAAGATACCGAAGAGATGGTTAGGGAGCAGATCCTTCAAAAGAACTATTTCGCAGCTGAAAACATAATGACTGAGAGACTTATATCAGATAAATACAAGGATCTTATTGTAAGATTTTCTGAATTTATCGGTACCGACGAAGCCTTAGACAGGGCAAGAATGCAGGTCAGCAATGAAAGGTCAATTCAGGCTATTTCCAGATTAAAGAGGCTGTATCAGGTTCTTAAGGAATACGAAGTCAGCCAGTATGTTTCGTTTGATCTTGGAATGCTCAGCAAGTTTAATTACTATACGGGAGTAATTTTCAGCGCCTATACCTATGGCGTTGGAGATGCTATCGCCAAGGGTGGAAGATATGATTCCCTTCTTGGAAAATACGGGAAAAATGCCCCTGCTATAGGCTTTGTGATCCTCTTGGATGATCTGATGTCAGCTCTTTACAGGCAAAACGTTAAGATCGAACACGAAGATGCTCCAACAATAATAGAATTTGACGAGAGCTCTTTTTCAGAGAGTCTTAAAAAAGCAGTCCAGCTTAGAAGTCAGGGAATTGCCGTATCGCTAAAAAACAGGAAATTTGGAGGGTGAGAGAATGAGATATCTGACTTTTGCTCTTGGTAAAGGAAGACTTGTAAATGACACAATGGAGATACTAAATAAATGCGGTATCCATTGTGATGAAATTCTTGATAAAAAGACAAGAAAGCTTATATTTACCAACGAGGAACTTAAACTGAAATTCTTCCTGGCTAAGGGTCCGGATGTTCCTACATATGTGGAATACGGCGCTGCAGACATTGGAATAGTGGGAGCTGACACCATACTTGAAGAAAACAGGAGAGTTTACGAGGTTCTTGACCTTGGTTTTGGAAAATGCAGGATGTGCGTCTGCGGCCCTCACGAGGCAAAAGAGCTTTTGGAACACCGTGAGATGATAAGAGTTGCAAGTAAGTATCCCAACATAGCCAAAGACTACTTTTTCAATAAAAAACATCAGACTGTTGATATCATTAAGCTCAATGGATCTGTAGAGCTTGGTCCGATTGTAAACCTATCAGATGTTATTGTTGATATAGTTGAGACAGGCTCAACTCTTAGAGAAAATGGTCTTGAAGTACTTGAGGAGATATGCCCGTTATCTGCCAGGATGATCGTCAATCAGGTAAGCATGCAGATGGAGACTGAGCGTATAAGGAAGCTCATCAGTGATATGAAGGAGAACTTAAGTTAATATGAGAACACTTAAACTTACAGAAGAAACTAAAAAAGAACTTCTGGGCAATCTTCTAAACAGAAATCCCGGAAGCTATACAGAGTATGAAAACACTGTGAATGAAATAATAAACGATATCCGAAATAATGGCGATAAAGCATTGTTTGAATACACAGAAAAGTTCGATAAATGTACTTTGGATGCCACATGCGTTAAAATAACAGATGATGATATCAAAGAGGCTTATGCAGCCCTTGACCCAGAGTTCATCGAAGTGATGAAAAAGAGTGCTGAAAACATCAGAGTATTTCATGAAAAGCAAAAGAGAAATACCTGGATAGACACCAGAGAGGATGGCAGCATATTGGGGCAGAGGATCCTTCCAATAGAGATATCAGGTGTTTATGTACCGGGAGGCAAGGCTGCTTATCCCAGCAGTGTACTGATGAATGTAGTTCCTGCTAAGGTTGCCGGAGTTGAAAGGATTGTAATGTGCACTCCTCCCGGGAAAGATGGCAAAGTTAATCCCGGAACCCTTGTTGCAGCAGATATAGCAGGTGTTACTGAAAGCTATAAGGTTGGTGGAGCCCAGGCTATTGCGGCGATGGCTTTTGGAACTGAGAGTATCCCCAAGGTGGATAAGATCACCGGTCCTGGAAACATCTTTGTGGCCCTTGCAAAAAAAGCCTGCTTTGGTCATGTTTCAATAGACTCCATTGCAGGACCAAGTGAGATCCTTGTTCTTGCAGATGAGACAGCAAATCCCAGATATGTCGCTGCTGATCTGTTATCTCAGGCGGAACACGATGAAATGGCAAGTGCTATTCTTGTGACTACATCACAGGAACTGGCAGATAAGGTATCTGTTGAAATAGATGAATTCCTAAAAACTCTTTCAAGAGCAGATATTATCAGTAAATCACTGGATAATTATGGATATATCTTTGTGGCAGACAATATGGAAGATGCCATTGAAGCTGCAAATGCTGTTGCATCTGAGCATCTGGAGATCATTACAGCTAACCCTTATGAAGTTATGACGAAGATAAAGAACGCAGGTGCTATATTCCTTGGGGCTTATTCTTCAGAACCCCTTGGCGATTACTATGCAGGTCCTAACCACATATTGCCTACAAACCGCACAGCCAGGTTCTTTTCACCACTTTCCGTGGATGATTTCGTAAAGAAAACAAGTATTATTTCGTATTCAAAACAGGCATTATATAATGCACACAAAGATATTGAATTGTTTGCAACCAGAGAGGGACTTACGGCTCATGCAAATTCCATTGCAGTCAGGTTTGAGTAAGATGTTCAATGTGTTATCATAATGACCGATATGGATAATTGCGATTAAATCACATTTGAAATTGTGTAATATTGTATTAAAAATGCAAGTTAACTTTCTAAATAATACATTAAATGCAAGTTTACATAATGTTTATAATTTAAAATGTCAATATTTTGTGTAAGCAGACAAGGAGCCACAATTTATGGTGAAAAGAGAAGCTACAGTGTCGAGAAAAACGCAAGAAACAAATATAAAAATTTCATTAAACCTTGATGGGACAGGTGTTTCACACATTGAAACAGGCATTGGTTTTTTCGACCACATGCTCACCGGATTTGCAAAGCACGGATTTTATGACATGGATGTCAGAGTTTCCGGAGATATTGAGGTTGATGGTCATCATACTGTTGAAGACACTGGAATTGTCCTTGGACAGGCAATAGCGCAGGCGCTTGGAGACAAAAAGGGAATAAAAAGATACGGAAGCATGATCCTTCCCATGGACGAAACCCTTGTAATGAGTGCTGTAGATCTTTGCGGAAGACCATATTTTGTTATGGACGCAAAGTTTGATGCACCTATGGTTGGGAATTTTGACACTCAGCTTGTCAGGGAATTTTTCTATGCTGTTTCTTATTCAGCAGCTTTGAATCTTCACCTTAAAGTTTTATCAGGACTTAATGACCACCACAAAATAGAAGCTATGTTTAAGGCTTTTGCCAAGTCCCTGGATGAGGCTTCATCCTTTGACCCAAGAATAACTGATGTACTAAGTACTAAAGGAGCTCTTTGATATGCAGGATAATAAGACTAAAGTAGTTGGCTATTTATTTCTTTTGAATGGTAATGTTGTATCGGCTATTGATAAAAATACTGTTATCTGCGATGATCCGGTTACTTTTGCAGGGAAAATATCTGATAACGGCGCTGATGAGATAATTGTTTTTGATCTGTCCGAAGCAGGAAATGATAAAGCACATGAAGCTTCTCTTGACATTATTAAAAGCATTTGCAAGGAAGTAGATGTCCCTGTTACAGGGGCAGGCAATGTAAAGCGCATGGAGGACATCAAAAAGCTTTTATATGCCGGTTGTAAAAAAGCCGCTCTGAATTTTAACAAGCCCGGAAATATAGAGATACTTAAAGAAGTATCGGATAAGTTTGGAAAAGATAAGATTGTGATATGCTATGATGATCAAAAAGTCATCGATGACAACAAAGGTCTGGTTGATACTTATTCCTGTGACTTGGTTGTCTTTGAAGGCTCATTACCACGTAAAAATGGTTTTAATGCGCTGTACCTGGACGGAAAAGAGATAATTGAAAATGATGTAACTGACAGGTCTCTTGTGAGCTCTTTTACCTGGGAACAGCTAAAGAAAAACTCAGACGGAATGGTTCCTGTTATCGTACAGGATTACAGAACGGATCAGGTTCTTATGCTGGCCTACATGAACGAAGAAGCCTATAATGCCACCCTTAAAACAGGAAAGATGACCTATTTTAGCAGAAGCAGAAATGAGTTATGGATAAAAGGTGAGACCAGTTCTCATTACCAGTATGTCAAGAGTCTTACTGCTGATTGCGATCTTGATACTATTCTTGCGAAGGTCAAGCAGATTGGTGCAGCCTGCCATACCGGCAGTTATTCCTGCTTTTTTAATGAGATCGCCAAAAAAGATTATCACGAAAAGAATCCACAAAAGGTTCTCGATAGCGTTTATGAGGTCATAAAAGACAGAAAAGATAACCCAAGAGAGGGATCTTATACTAATTATCTGTTTGATAAGGGTATCGATAAGATCCTAAAAAAAGTCGGTGAAGAAGCTACAGAGATGGTTATAGCAGCTAAAAACCCAAATGACAATGAGGTTATTTACGAAATGTCAGATTTCCTGTATCATATGATGGTCCTCATGGCTGTTAAAAATGTCAGCTGGGAGGATATAACTGACGAACTGTCAAGACGATAAAGGAAAGTGAAATGAATTATAATTTAGCTCTTTCAGATGAGACACTGCTCAGCATTGAAAAGCCTGAGAGATACATAGGAAACGAAGTTAACTGTGTAATGAAGGACAGGGAGAAGGTTGATATAAGATTTGCCTTTTGTTTTCCTGATGTCTATGAGATAGGAATGTCTCATCTGGGAATACAGATTCTTTACGGAATGTTCAACTCCTACGAGGACGTTTGGTGCGAACGTGTCTATTCACCATGGATGGATATGGACGCAGTGATGAGGAGAGAGAACATTCCTCTTTTTGCACTTGAATCTCAGGATAAAGTAAAGGACTTTGATTTTCTGGGCTTTACCCTACAGTATGAGATGTGCTACACCAATATTCTTCAGATTCTTGACCTTTCTGGAATTCCATTTAAAACTGCAGACAGGACATGGGATGATCCAATTGTTATAGGTGGTGGTCCATGTACCTATAACCCTGAACCCATTGCTGATTTCTTTGATGTTTTCTATATTGGAGAGGGCGAAACCAGGTACAGGGAGCTTTTTGATCTATATAAACAGGCCAAAAAAGACGGCATTTCAAGAGAGGAATTCCTCCACCTTGTGGCAAGGATCCCTGGAATGTATGTACCGTCTCTTTATGATGTCAAATACAAGGAAGATGGCACAATTTTGTCCATGGATCCTGTATATCCAGATGTTCCTAAGACTGTTTATAAGGAAATGTGCCTGGATCTGTCAAAAGAGTTTTATCCTACCAAGCCTGTAGTCCCTTATATCAAGGTTACTCAGGACAGAGTAGTTTTAGAGATCATGCGAGGCTGCATAAGAGGCTGCAGATTCTGCCAGGCTGGTCAGCTGTATAAGCCTCTCAGGGAAAAGGACGTTGAGTACCTTAAGAAAATTGCCCTGGAATCCCTAAAGAATACTGGATACGAGGAGATTTCTTTAAGCTCACTTAGTTCCAGTGATTACTCAAAACTCCCAGAACTGCTGGATTTTCTTATTGAAAGCTGCAATGAAAAGAAGATAAATATTTCTCTTCCGAGCTTACGTATTGATGCGTTCTCTCTAGATGTAATGAGCAAGGTTCAGGATGTTAAAAAGAGCAGCCTTACCTTTGCTCCTGAGGCAGGAACCCAGAGAATGAGGGATGTTATCAATAAGGGCCTCACAGAAGACGACATTTTAAGAGGATCTGAGCAGGCTTTCCTTGGAGGCTGGAATAAGGTTAAGCTCTACTTTATGCTGGGACTTCCAGGGGAAACTGACGACGATATTCTTGGAATTGGCGATATAGCCAACAAGATCGCCGTAAGGTATTTTGAGACAGTACCCAAGGAAAAGAGAAACGGGCGAACCATAGATATTGTTGCCAGTACTTCATTCTTTGTTCCCAAGCCATTTACACCATTCCAGTGGGCAAGAATGAATACCAAAGAGGAATTCCTTGATAAGGCCAACAAGACCAGAAAAGGCATTATGGCTCAGCTTAACCAAAAGCACATCAAGTATAACTGGCACGAAGCAGATGCCAGCATGATGGAAGGCATATTTGCAAGAGGCGACAGAAAGCTTAATGGCGTTATTTTGAAAGCCTATCAGAAAGGCTGTATATTTGACGCCTGGAGCGAATACTTTGACTTTGGTAAATGGATGGAAACCTTTGAAGAATGTGGAATTGATCCATTCTTCTATACAACCAGGGAGAGATCTGATGATGAAATCTTCCCTTGGGATATACTTGGCTGCGGCGTAACAAAAGAATTCCTCTTAAGGGAGTGGAAGAATGCCCTTAAAGGAACGCCTTCTACTAACTGCCGAAAGGGATGTCTTGGCTGCGGAGCTGCATCCTACGGTGTCGGAGTATGTAAGGAGGGCAAAACAAATGAATAAATTACGCCTGAAATTTTCAAAAAATGGGCCTATTAAGTTTATTGGCCACCTGGATGTTATGCGATATTTCCAGAAAGCCATTAGAAGGGCTGACATCGATATCAAGTATTCAGAGGGCTTTAGCCCACATCAGGTGTTATCTTTTGCGCAGCCCCTTAGTGTTGGTGCTACCAGTGATGGTGAATACCTTGATATGACAGTAAATTCCATGGTTTCAACTCAGGATATCATGGACAGACTTAATAATGTCATGAACGAAGGTATTAAGATCCTTGCCATTACTGAGCTTAAAGAGGGCGAGGACAAAGCTATGACATTGTCTTATGCTGCCAGATATTGTCTTAAGTTAAGAGAAAGCGCAAACTTTCATGACTGGACTTATAAGATGGAAGAATACTTAAAGAGCGACCATCTTCCCGCCATGAAGAAAACCAAGAGTGGTGAAAAAGAAATCGATATGAAACAGATGTTATTTGATTATTCTTTTGACCACGAAAAGAGCAGTGTAAATATGCTCCTTAGCATGAGCAGCAAAGAGACGCTTAAGCCTGCGCTTCTTTTTGAATATTTCTTCAAGAGTCTTGATAAAGAGTTTGATACCAAGTATCTGGATATACACAGAATAGACATCTATAAAGCCGGTGAAGATAAGAAAGGATCCTTTATTGAGCCTTTCATAACAGATGATATAAACGAGAGAATATATTTAAATGGCTGATATCTTTGTTTCCCAATATAATAGTTTTCCCGTCGTTTCTGCATACGTTGACGGTAAAATGCAGTTTCTTTCTCTTGTGAGGGATAACGATCTTGGCAGTGTTTATCTTTGCCGCGTGGATAATATCATAGATAATCTTCAATCTGCTTTTGTACGATTCGGAGATGGCCAGATTGGTTATATACCTATCAAAAATATCCTTCCTTGCTGCGTAATCAACCGGGATATCACTGATGGTAAATCTGTAAGGCAGGGGGATGAGATACTCCTCCAGATAGAAACTGAGGCACATAAACTCAAAAAAGCAAAGCTTACATCATATATTTCTGTTTCAGGAAAGTATTCGGTTGTTACCCTTGGAAGAAAAGGAGTAGGTGCTTCTCTTAAGCTTTCTGAAGAAATGAGGGAAACTCTTATCCATTTGGTAAAAAGCCGCTATGATCAGCATTTTTTTAATACGAGTGATATTTTATCCAAAGCGGGATTTGGTATCATAATAAGGACCGAAGCTTCTGAATTGTCAGGGGATGATGCTACAGACATTATCTTTGAGGATATATCCTCCTGCTTAAGAGAGCTTGAGCTTATTTTATCTGAAGGGCAAAAAAGATCTCTTTTTTCCTGTATAAAAAAGAGCAGCTCCGGAGATGTAGACCAACATATTTTAAAGGGCAAAAACTTCTTAAAAGCTCAGAATATTGAAGAATATAACATCATCCATGAATCTGTTATTTACAGCGTTAAGCAGGAAGTGGATAAACTTTTAAAGAATAAGATATGGTTAAAAAGTGGCGCTTTTCTGATTATTGAACAGCTAGAGAGCTTTAATGCCATTGATGTCAACTCCGGAAAAGCTATAGATAAGAAAAAAGATAACTTATTAAAGATAAATTTTGAGGCGGCAGATGAGATATTCAGACAGATCAGACTCCGCAATCTTTCCGGTATGATCTTGATCGATTTTATCAACACAAAGGGAAGTGATGATTCTGAAAAGCTTTGCAACTATATCAGGAAGCTGGCTCGAAAAGAGACGGTTCATACTGAATTTATCGACATCACAGGCCTTGGTATTGTGGAGCTCACAAGAAGCAAAAATGATAAAACGTTAAAAGAAGTTTTGGAAAATAATACAGAACCTGTTGACAACTGAAAATCCCTATGTTAATATACCATGGTATGCCGCTTAACTAGGCATAAGTGGGCCTTGCCCCGCCGAAGTTAGCGAGTTTTTTGAAGAAGGAGGTAACTTATGTACGCAATTATTGTAACTGGTGGAAAGCAGTACAAAGTTTCCGAGGGCGATGAGATCAAGGTAGAGAAGCTTGATGTAGAGCCTGGAAAAGAAG
>JAEEGL010492138.1_pt1 | contig 18308 bp, 14 predicted proteins | sample 9134231 | NCBI WGS metagenome assembly JAEEGL01 (sample SAMN16246548, study PRJNA631951) | gut metagenome | biome: gut microbiome; feature: rumen; material: fiber-attached | host: Bos | place: Iran: Karaj | collected 2018-10 | reverse complement strand
GTTTTATGCTTGTAACTTATTGATTATCAAATCAATATTCTTCCTCGTTCCACATAAAGTCCTCTTTGGTCGGGTAGTCCGGCCAGATGTCTTCGATGGATTCGTAGATTTCGGCGTTGTCGTCGTCCAGTTCTTCCAGGTTCTCAATCACTTCGTCGGGGGCGCAGGTGCGGGTGGCGTAGTCAATGAGTTCTTCTTTGGTGGCAGGCCACGGAGCGTCGTCCAGGCTGCTGGCTAGTTCAAGTGTCCAAAACATAGTTTTTATCTCTTTTTTCGTTAAAAATCAGGTTATTAAAGCATTTGGCTTTCCTACGGGGCTGCAAAGATAGACAAAAAAATGATATAATGTATTTTTTTCGTTAACTTTGCATTCCTTTTCTAACTTATTGCTACAAAGAACAGACCATGGCATACAGGAAAATAGAGGAATACGACGAAAAAACCACGCAGGAAATTGCGGGGCACATCAAGGCCATACTGGGCTTGCTGGGAGAGGACGTGGAACGTGAAGGCCTTCTCAAAACCCCAGAGCGCGTGGCCAAGGCCATGCAGTTCCTTACCCAGGGGTATTTCCAGAACGGGGAAACCATCGTGAAGAGCGCCCTGTTCCAGGAGCCGTATAACCATATGGTCATTGTCAAGGACATCGAACTGTTCTCCCTGTGCGAGCACCACATGCTGCCCTTCATCGGCAAAGCCCACGTAGCCTATATCCCCAAGGGGGAGATTACGGGCCTGAGCAAGATTGCCCGCGTGGTGGAAACCTATGCCCGCCGCCTGCAGGTTCAAGAACGCCTCACGGAACAGATCCGGGACTGCATCCAGGATTCCCTTCATCCGCTGGGCGTTGCCGTGGTCATCGAAGCCATGCACACCTGCATGTCCATGCGCGGCGTACAAAAATCCAACGCCATCACCACCACATCGGCCTTCTCCGGTATCTTCCTCAAGAGCGACAAAACGCGCAACGAGTTCCTGCAGCTCATAGAAAAATAAAGGCTTGGCAAATCGCCAAGCCTTTCGTTTTATTTCAGCAGCTCGTAGCTTCGGGCGATGAAGTCGGCCAGGGCTTTGCCTTTGAGCATGCCGTTGGCCAGGAGGGCCAGGTCTACGATCTGGTGCAGGGATTCGTTGCCGGAGGCGAAGGCTTCCACATCGGCCCGGTGGGCTTTGCGGACGGCCTCGCGGGCTTCGCGTGCCTGCTCCTTCTCTGCGTCGGAGGCGTCGGACGGGGCTTCGGCGGGGAGTTCGGCCTGCGGAGCAACGTTGGCCTGCTTGTCGGCCCAAATCTTGGCCACCACGGGGTGCTCCATGTTCACGGTGATGTTGTAACTTTCCGGGAGAGAGCCGTAGAAGTTCATGCCGCCGCCCAGGGCGCTCATTTCGCGGTAACGGCGCATGAATTCGTTCTGAGTGATGAGGATGGGGGCCGATGTCTCGCCAAGGTTGTCTCCCGTCACGAAGTAATCGTTGCCTTCGGGCAGCACGGCCTTGAAGAGGTTCTCCAGGTCATAGCGCTCGTCTTCCTTCATCTCCAGCTTTACGCGTTCCTCCTTGGGAATGAGGTTCTCCACGGCGTCGGAGTCCACGCGGGCGAAGCGGGTGTCCGTGAGCTTCTGCTCCAGCAGATTCACATAGTGGGAATCGAGTTCGCAGTCCATCAGGAGGACGTCGTAGCCCTTGTCTTTGGCGGCCTGGATGAAGGCGTACTGGTCTTCCAGCTTGGTGGCGTAGAGGTAGACCTTCTTCTTGTCTTTGTCGGTCTGGTTGTCCTTGACGGCCGTTTCGTACTCTTCCAGGCTGAAGTATTTACCGTCCGTGTTCTTGAGGAGGGCGAACTTGAGGGCGCGCTCGCAGAACTTTTCGTCGGAGAGCATGCCGTACTCGATGAAGAGTTTAAGGTTGTCCCACTTCTCTTCCAGTTGGGCGCGTTCGTTCTTGAAGATGCCTTCCAGGCGGTCGGCCACTTTCTTGGTGATGTAGGTGGAAATCTTCTTGACGGCGGCGTCGCTCTGCAGATAGGAACGGGAAACGTTGAGCGGGATGTCCGGGGAGTCGATGACACCGTGCAGCAGGGTCATGAATTCCGGCACGATGTTGTCTACGTGGTCCGTCACGAACATCTGATTGCAGTAGAGGGAAATCTTGTTACGCTCTATGGCCACGCGGTCCTTCAGCTTGGGGAAGTAGAGGATACCCGTTAGGTTGAACGGGTAGTCCACGTTCAGGTGTATGTAGAACAGCGGTTCCTCGTTCATGGGGAACAGGGTGCGGTAGAAGTTCTGGTAGTCCTCGTCCTTGAGGTCGGCGGGAGCCTTGGTCCACAGGGGTTCCGTGGAGTTGATGATCTTGTCCTTGTCCGTGTCCACGTACTTGCCGTCCTTCCATTCCTGCTCCTTGCCGAAGACAATGGGAACGGGCATGAACTTGCAGTACTTGTTCAGGAGGGCTTCGATGCGGCTCTTTTCGGCGTACTCCTTGGAGTCGTCGTCCAGGTACAGGGTGATCACCGTGCCGCGGCCGGCCTTGTCAATCTCTTCCATCTGGTATTCCGGGGAGCCGTCGCAGGTCCACTTCACGCCCTTGGCGCCTTCCTTCCAGGACAGCGTCTCGATGGTCACCTTCTTCGCCACCATAAAGGCGCTGTAGAAGCCCAGGCCGAAGTGGCCGATGATATTCTGGATCTGGTCCTTGTACTTCTCCAGAAACTCGCCGGCCGATGAGAAGGCAATCTGGTTGATGTATTTGTCTACCTCCTCCTCGGTCATGCCGATACCCTCGTCGACAATCTTGAGGGTTTTCTTCTTTTCGTCCAGTTCGATGCGCACCTTGAGGTCTCCCAGTTCCTCCTTGCAGTCTCCGGAAGCAGCCAGGGCCTTCATCTTCTGGGTGGCATCCACGGCGTTGGCCACCGGTTCCCGCAGGAAAATCTCGTGGTCGGAATACAGGAATTGCTTGATGACCGGGAATATGTTCTCGGTGGTTACTCCAATTTGTCCTTTGTTAGCCATAATATATAGTAGTATTAAAAATCAAAAACCGGCCCTTTGTGAGGGTCGGTTCTGAATACTCAAATTACAAGCCAAAGAGGCTCTGCTGACAATTTGGCAGATTACTTGTACAGGAAGCGGCGGATAGACATCTTCGGGGTCTTTTCGAAGGGCTTGTCCATCAGTTCCACCTTGGCAATCTGGCTGTAGCCCGGAAGCTGGCGGTTGGCACCCAGACGGATGTTCTCCGGAATCTCGGCCTTGGCTTCGCTGTCCAGGAGGGCCTTGGCGATAGCTTGCTCATCCAGGAATACCAGGGCGACCAGTTTGCCGCCGCGGTCCACCACCACGGATTCCATCACGTAAGGCTGGTTGTTCACCACGGCTTCCAGTTCTGCGGGATAGATGTTCTGGCCGGAAGGTCCAAGGATCATGTTCTTGGAGCGGCCGCGGATGAAGATGTTGCCATCGGCATCAATGATACCCAGGTCGCCGGTGCGCAGCCAGCCGTCGTCGGTGAAGGCGTTGGCCGTGGCTTCCTCGTTCTTGTAGTAGCCAATGGTGATGTTCTCGCCGCGGGCCTGGATTTCACCCACCACGTGCTGGGGGTCTTCGGAGTCGATGCGGACCTCGGCCACATCCACGGCCTTGCCGCAGGAACCGGCCACGTACTTGGTCCAGTGCTCATAGGCCAGCAGGGGGCAGGCCTCGGTCATGCCGTAACCCACCAGGTAGGGGAAGTTGATCTTCTTGAAGAGGCGCTCCACCTCCGGATTCAGGGCGGCGCCGCCCATGATGAACTCCTGCACATTGCCGCCGAATGCCTGCACCAGGCCGTCTTTCACCTTCTTGTAGATGATAGTGTTCAGGCCGGGAATCTTGGTGAGAATCTTGATGAACGGCTTGTCCAGCGTGGGTTTCACCTTGGACTTGTAAATCTTCTCCATCACCAGCGGAACGGTGATGAGGAGGTAAGGCTTTACCTCGGCGAAGGCCTTGAGCAGCGTGGCCGGGGTAGGGGCCTTGCCCATCCAGTAGATGGAGGTACCGTTGCACAGGGGATAGAGGAACTCGATAACCAGGCCGTACATGTGGGCCATCGGCAGCATGGAAACCATCTTGTCGCCGGCGGGTACGTGGCGCTGGCTGTAGTCCACGTTGGCGCTGAAGTTGCGGTAGGTAAGCATCACGCCCTTCGGGTCTCCGGTAGAGCCGGAGGTGTAGTTGATGGTGCTAAGGTCGTCCCAGTTGTCGGTGGGGAAGACCACATCCTCGGGGCCGAAGCCCTTGGGATACTTCTTGGCGAAGAGATCGTCCAGTTGGTCCACGGTCTCCTGAATCTTGGCATCGCGACAGAAGAGGACTTTCCAGTTGTCTACGTCGAAGACCACCTTGAGGGCAGGCATCTTCTCGGCATCCATCTTGGCCCAGCGGGCGGCGTTGGTGAACAGGGCGATGCTGTCGCTGTGGTTCACCAGGCCCATCACGCTTTCGGGGGTGAAATCGGCCAGGATGGGGACGATGACAGTCTCGAAGGTATTGACGGCGAGGTATGCGAAGCCCCACTTGGCGCCGTTGTTGGCGCAGAGGGCAATTTTATCTCCTTTCTTGAATCCGGCTTTCTCGAACACAATGTGGAAGCGGGCGATGTCCGTTGCCATCTGGGCATAGGTGAAGGAGTCGCCTCCGATTGTGTTCAGGGCAGGTTTGTCCCAGAATTTCCGGGTGGCGTCCTGCAAACGCTGCAGATAATGCGGATACTTGGTTTCCATAAGTTGGCTTTAAGGTTTGTACTATCATACAAAGATAGCAATTTTCCGGGAAAAAACCGTATCTTTGCTCAGTTAAAATTTCGTTTATGAGACTGCCTGCCGAATGGGAAAAACAGGGTTTCGTGCAGCTTACCTGGCCGCACGAAGACACCGAATGGTATCAGTTACCCAAAGTTCTGGACTGCTATGTGGAAGTGGCTCAGACCATTATCCGCTATGAGCCGCTTCTGGTGGTGTGCCGGGACCTGGAGGAATGCAGGGCCGATATGGCCGCGCGCGGTTTCTTCCCCGAAGGGAAGCCGGTCCGCTTTGTGGTGAGTCCCCTGAACGACACCTGGGCCCGCGACCACGGCGCCATTTCCGTATGGGGTGATGCCGGGGAGAAGTGCATCGAAGACTTCGTGTTCAACGGCTGGGGGCTCAAGTTCGCTTCCTGGCTGGACAACCAGATTACCCGGAACATCTACGAGGCCGGAGCCTTTGCCCCGGAGGTGAAGTACCTGGATATGCGGCCCTATGTCCTGGAAGGCGGCAGCATCGACACCGACGGTGCCGGTACGCTGATGGCCACTACGGAGTGCCTGTGCTCCCTGAACCGCAACGAACAGCTTTCCCGCGAGGAAATTGAGACGCATCTGACAACCGCTTTCGGCCTGGAACGCATCCTGTGGCTGGACCACGGCTCCATTGCGGGGGACGACACCGACAGCCACGTGGACATCCTGGCCCGCTTCTGCAGCCCGGACACCATTGCCTATACGGTCTGTGAGAACCCCTCCGATGAGAATTATGCGCCCCTCAAAGCGATGGAAGAGCAGTTACGCACGTTCCGTACCCCGGACGGCCAGCCTTACAAACTCATTCCTCTTCCTCTTCCGGAGCCCCTGTACCTGGACGACTACCGACTGCCCGCTTCCTATGCCAACTTCCTCATCGTGAACGGTGGCGTACTGATGCCCGGTGCCGGTTCGCCCCTGGACAAGGAGGCCGCTGCCCGCTTGCAGCAAGCCTTCCCGGACCGCAAGGTGGAGATAATAGACTGCCGTGCCCTTCTTTCCGGACACGGCGGCCTTCACTGCATCACCATGAACTATCCTGAAGGGTGGTAGCATGGCCATTAAATCATTGTAACTGAAAGTTTTATAACTAAACGGGTGCACTTGCTGGTGCACCCGTTAAATTATAATATACTAACAGTCAGTTATTTACACGGCACGGAAATCAGTCGTTCCCAAATCTTTTCAACAGTACATCGTATGCATCGATGCGGCGGTCGCGGAGGAAGGGCCAGCCGCGGCGGACGTATTCGCACTGTTCCAGATCCACTTCAACAACGTGGACCCCTTCTTCGGCCTTTTCGAATTCGGTGAGGAGTTCGCCCTGGGCGCCGGTGGCGAAGGAGTGGCCCCAGAAGTCAATGCCGGTGGAGTGACCGGTGGGATCCGGCTCCACGCCCGTACGGTTCACGGTGATGACGGGGAGGCCGTTGGCTACGGAGTGACCGCGCTGGACCAGCTGCCAGGCCTGGCGCTGCTGCGCCTGCTCCCAGTCGGGATCGGTGGGCACGCCGCCGATGGCTGTAGGGTAGATGAGCATTTCGGCGCCATTCAGAGCCATGGCGCGGGCGGCTTCCGGGTACCACTGATCCCAGCAAACCAGTACGCCCAAAGTGCCCACAGAGGTTTTGATGGGCTGGAAACCCATGTCTCCGGGCGTGAAGTAGAACTTCTCGTAGAAGAGGGGATCGTCCGGGATGTGCATCTTGCGGTATTTGCCGGCAATGCTGCCATCGGCCTCGATGACTACGGCCGTGTTATGGTAGATGCCGGGGGTGCGGCGCTCGAAAAGCGACAGTACAATCACCACGCCCAGTTCCTTGGCCAGGGCGCCGAAGCTTTCCGTGGACGGACCGGGGATGGGTTCGGCCAGATCACACAGTTTGGCATTTTCTTCCTGGCAGAAGTACAGGCTGTTGTGCAGTTCCTGCAAAACCACCAGCTGTGCCCCCTGTGCAGCGGCTTCGCGGATGTAGCCCTGCAGGCGGGCGATATTGCCGGGGATGTCGGCGGTGCAGTGCTGCTGCACCATACCTATGCGTAATTTTCTCATTACCTGTAGCGGCTAAATTGACGTAATTCGTTGTCGGCCTTGATTTTGTCGATGATGGCGCAAACCAGGCGGAAGGTGCGGCTGTCCTTGGTGTAGGAAGCCGGTGTGATGAAGTTTACGCGTCCCTGCCGGAGGAGCTTCTGCGCCACGGCCTTTTTGTTGGGACGGGAAGGGTCGAATACCGCGATGGCGTTACCGCCGAACATGGAGACCAGCTTCATCGAAGGCACATCCGTCTCTCCGTCTCCAAAGTAAATCATATTGGTGAAGGGGATGCGCTTGGCTTCATCGGCCAGGGACTCATTCACCTTCTCTGCATCGCGGGAAGAGAAGATGCCTTTTTGAATCTTGAACAGGTACTGTGTTTTGGCGGTGAAGTCCACGGCAATGCCGGGCCATTCGGCCTCCCCGTTGGCGTCGTAGATGAAGCTGCCGGCGAAAACGTGCTTGAAAGCGCTGGCAATGGGAGAGCCCTCGATGATTTCCGTAAGACCGGAGGAATTGATATAGTGCTCGATGATGACGCCGTGCTCCCGGCCGTACTGGTTCACGTTCCGGAACCATTCCCGCACGCCTTCATACAGTTTGACGTCCTTTCCGTAACGGCGGAAATCTTCCCGGGTGAGCTTGATGCCGTTCTTCCGGGCCTCGTCAAACATCAACTTCATGTATGCCAGAATGTTGGATGCATCCTGACCTACGGCAATCTGGTTGCTCTTCTCCCAGAATTCCTCCGGCGTCTGGCCGATGGCCTGGATAAAGCCGAACTCCTGCATGTTGCCGGGAGACAACGTGCCGTCGAAGTCGTAGATGAGTCCTATGATGGGTTTTCTTCTCATTCTTCTTAATCTTTCAACTTGCAAAGGTACAAAAAAAAGAGACATCCCCGAAGTAATGTCTCTTGAATGACAGGTAAGGTAAACTTACTTGACCTCGATGGTGACCACGCGGTTCTTGGCAGCGCCGTTGAACAGCTGGACGGTGGCACCGTGAGCGGCGGACTCGATGTTGGACTCGTTGGCACCGGCCTTCTTGAGGAGGTCTACCACGGTCTTTACACGCTGCTCGGAGAGTTGCTGGTTGCGCTTGGCGCTACCGGTCTGCTTGTCGGCGTAACCGTTGACCAGGAGCTTGGTGTCGGCGTTGACCACGTTGTTGGTGAAGTACTCCAGGTGAGCCTTTTCACGCTCGGACAGCTTGGCGGAACCGCAGTCGAAGTAGAGGGTGATAGGGGAACCGGGCTTCACGTCAACAGCGGTGAAGGTGCCGTTCTCGTACAGGTAAGTCTGGCCGTTGACCAGCTGGCGGTAAGGGGCCAGGGTTCTCTCCAGGTTGGCAGCCTTGTCCTTGAGGGCGGCGTTCTCCTTCTCCAGGGCAGCCAGCTTTTCCTCGAGGTCGTTGTACTGCTCCACGGTGAAGGGAACAGGAACGATTTCCGGAGCGATGGTGCTGTGGCGGTCGAAGGTGGTGCGGCCCAGGTTGAAGGCCAGACCCACGGTAGCGGACGGGAACACGGCGAAGCGGCCACCGTTGGCGGTGTAGGCGTGTGCCTTGCTCACGAGCATCTGGAGATCCAGGGTGAGGTTAATTCTTTCGGTTACCTTGAACACGTTCAGGAGGCCGGCGCCGGCAGCGTACTCGTTGCTGATTTTGTCGTTCTTGGCAAAGAGGTTGCGGCTGTTGGAGATGTGCAGGACACCCATGCCGATGTAGGGGCTGATCTCATAGAAGCGGTCGCTCTTGTAGCCCCAGAAGGTGTTGATCAGGTTCCAGAGGATGTCTCCGTGGAAATAGTGGAAGCCGTAAGGAGTACCGGCGTTGATGTCCTGTACTTCGAAGGGCTGCTTGCTGTTGTTCCACAGGCCGTGCCAGCCCAGACGTGCGCCCACGAAGGGAGTCCACCATTTGCCGAAGGTTACATCCACGGCCATGCCCAGGTTACCCCAGGAGCTGGGGGAGAGGGGATGCAGCACGGTGGCGTTGATACCGGCACCCACGCCGATGAAGGTGTTGTCGAAGGCCTTGTTGGTCTCGTAGGCACCACGGACAATCTTGCCGTTCTCGTCGCGGTTGGTTTCCTGAGCGCTGGCGTTCAGGGAGAAGAGGAGACTTGCAGCTGCAAGGGCTCCCAGAATCATTTTGATACCTTTCATAGTATAATTAACAGATTTTACTTTCTAATTCACAAATATAGCGAATTAAATCGTAATAACAAAAAAGCACCTCCGAAGAGATGCTTTTTTAGGATGAATGGTCAAAAAACTTACTTGACCTCGATGGTGACCACGCGGTTCTTGGCAGCGCCGTTGAACAGCTGGACGGTAGCACCGTGGGCAGCGGACTCGATGTTGGCCTCGTTGGCACCAGCCTTCTTGAGGAGGTCCACAACAGCCTTAACACGCTGCTCGGAGAGCTGCTGGTTGCGCTTGGCGGTACCGGTCTGCTTGTCGGCGTAACCGTTGACCAGGAGCTTGGTGTCGGCGTTGACCACGTTGTCGGTGAAGTACTCGAGGTGAGCTTTTTCACGAGCGGACAGCTTGGCGGAGCCGCAGTCGAAGTAGAGGGTGATAGGAGCACCGGCCTTCACGTCAACAGCGGTGAAGGTACCGTTCTCGTACAGATAGGTCTGACCGTTCACGAGGTTCTTGTAAGGAGCGAGCTCGTTCTCCAGAGCAGCCACTTTGTCCTTGAGGGCGGCATTCTCCTTCTCCAGGGCGGCCACCTTGTCGGCGAGGGCGTTGTACTGTTCGGTGGTGAAAGGAACAGGGATCACAACAGGAGTGATGGAGCTGTGACGGTTGAAGTTGGTCTTGCCCAGGTTGAAGGCTACACCCACGGTAGCGGAAACGGGAATCTCGAAGCGACCGATTTTCTTAGCATAGTCGACACCCCACCAGGAGGCCTTACCGACCATGGCGCGGAAATCGATGAGGAGGCTGATGCGGTTGCTCAGGTAGAGCTTGTTCAGGATACCACCACCCATGATCCAGTTGTTATTGGCACCGGCAGCGCTGTGCGTGCGGGCATAACCGGCGGAAATGTAAGGGAGGATGTTCCAGAAGCGGGTCTCTTTGTAACCACCGAAAGTGTCCAGCATGCTCCAGAGGAGGTCACCGGTGAGGAAATGCTGACGGGGAGTGTTGAAGTTGAAAGCGCCACCGTTTACGTTGTTGGACCAGCCGTGATAGTTGATACGGGCACCGATGAACGGAGTCCACATCTTACCGAAGCCCAGGTCTACGGCGAAACCGCCAGGAAGCTGAGCGAAGGGAAGAGCACCGCGATTAGCGAGGTTGAGACCGGCATTGTAACCAATACCCAGGCTGATGAACGTGTTGTCCAGGGCTTTGTTGGTCTCATAAGCACCGCGAACGACCTTACCGTTTTCGTCGCGATTGGCATTCTCCTGAGCGTTGGCGCTCACGGAGAAAAGGAGGCTTGCAGCTGCAAGGGCTCCAAGAAGCATTTTGATACCTTTCATAATTAATTATGACTAAAAATTAATACTTTCAAATTGTGTTACAGGCACAATACACCCAATAATCGATGCAAATGTAGGGATTTTATTTTACTTGTCAAAATTTCCCGGAATATATTTTTAATTTTTTTTGAAATATGGTAAAATCAGTCCCTCCACACCTTTAGGTACTGTTCAAGGGCCCACATTTCATCCCGGAATTTGGCCGCTGCGGTGAAATCCAGCTCGGCGGCGGCTTTCTGCATCTTGCGTTTGGCCTCGGCGGCCGCCTTCTCCACCTGTTCGCGGGACATCGCGCGGATGACGGGATCCTGGAGCACGGCTGCCAGGTCGGCCACCACGTAGCCGTCCACATAGGCCGATGTCCCTTCGCGGCGGGCGTCGTGCCCCAGGCCCACGGAGACGTCGCCCTTCCCCAGTTCGGAGGCAGAGGGCACATATTCCGGCGCCGATACGCTGTCCCGGGCGCTCACGTGGCCGGTGACGGAGTTCTTGAGGACCGGGTTCAGGAAGCCGCTCACGTGGGTGGTGTCCTCTCCGGAGCGCACCAGTTCGGCCATCAGGGCGTTGGAATGCACCTGCACCTGCCTGGGCGTGATGCCGTGCAGCTTGTTGTATTCCTGCTGCTTGGCGCGGCGGCGGGCCGTCTCCCGGATGGTCTCGTCCATGCTCTGGGTGATGGTATCGGCATACATGATCACCAGTCCGTTGATGTTGCGGGCGGCGCGGCCGGCGGTCTGGGTGAGGGCGCGTCCGCTGCGCAGGAATCCCTCCTTGTCGGCGTCCAGGATGGCCACCAGGGACACCGTAGGGATGTCCAGGCCTTCGCGCAGGAGGTTCACGCCGATGAGCACGTCGAAAAGGCCGTTCTTGAAATCCTCGATGATTTCCACGCGCTCGGCGGTGTCCACGTCGGAGTGGATGTAGCGGCAGCGCACGCCGTTCCGGGTGAAGTAGCTGTCCAGTTCTTCGGCCATCCGCTTGGTGAGAGTGGTTACCAGCACGCGTTCGTCCTTTTCGGCCCGGATACGGATTTCCTCCATCAGGTCGTCCACCTGGTTCTTGGTAGGGCGCACCTCGATGGGTGGGTCCAGCAGGCCCGTGGGGCGCACAATCTGCTCTACCACCAGGCCCTCGGACTTCTCCAGTTCATAATCGGCCGGGGTGGCGCTCACGTACACCGTCTGGCCGGTCACGGCCTCGAATTCCTCGAAGGTGAGGGGACGGTTGTCGCTGGCGGCGGGCAGGCGGAAGCCGTATTCCACCAGCGTCTCCTTGCGGGAATGGTCCCCACCGTACATGGCGCGGATCTGCGGCAGGGTCACGTGGCTCTCGTCGATGAACACCAGGAAGTCGTCGGGGAAGTAGTCGATGAGGGTGAACGGGCGCTGGCCGGGTTTGCGGCCGTCGAAATAACGGGAGTAGTTCTCCACGCCGGGGCAGTAGCCCATCTCCTTGATCATCTCTATGTCGTATTCCACGCGCTGCTTCAGGCGTTTGGCTTCCAGGAATTTGCCGATGGACTCGAAATACTCCACCTGCTTCACCAGGTCCTCCTGGATCTGGCTCACCGCCTTGGCGCCCTTCTCCTTGGAGGTGACGAAGTTCTTGGCGGGGTACAGGTCAATCTTCTCCAGCTCCTCGAAGACGGCCCCGCTTACGGGGTCGATGAGGGCGATGCGGTCCACCTCGTCTCCGAAAAATTCGATGCGGGCGGCGTAATCGGCCCCTCCCAGGAAGATATCCACGGTATCTCCGCGCACGCGGAAGCTGCCGCGCTTGAAATCCGTCTCGGTGCGGTAGTACAGGGCGTCCACTATCTTGTACAGCAGGCGCGTCATGGACATCTGCTCGCCCCGCCGCACGGTGACCGTCTGGTCGTGGAAGTCGTCGGGGTTGCCGATACCGTAGAGGCAGCTCACGGAGGAAATCACAATCACGTCCCTTCTGCCGCTCATCAGGGCCGATGCCGCGCTCACGCGCAGTTCGTCAATCTTGTCGTTGATGGACAGGTCCTTTTCAATATAGGTATCGGTGCTGGGGATGTAGGCCTCCGGCTGATAGTAATCGTAGTAGGAGACGAAGTACTCCACCGCATTGTCCGGGAAGAACGCCTTGAATTCTCCGTACAGCTGCGCCGCCAGGGTCTTGTTGTGGCTCAGGATAAGGGCCGGCCGCTGCAGGCGCTGGATTACGTTGGCCATGGTGAACGTCTTGCCGGAGCCCGTCACGCCCAGGAGCGTAACGTCCTTCACGCCCTGGGAAAGGGCGTTGCACAGCTGGTCAATGGCCTCGGGCTGGTCCCCGGAGGGCTGATAGGAGGAGTTCAGTCTGAATTGCATGGCGGTTCTAGGACCTCGTTACCTTGAGGATGTGTTTGGCCACCCTTAACTGGGACAGCACCTTGTCCAGCTCCAGGTTGGAGGGGACGGAGAGCTTGAGGGTAATCTCGTGGGTGCCGTTGCGGGGGATGTCCGTGACGGTGAAGGAGCGCACGGAAGCCTTGAACTGGCCGATGATCTCCAGCATCCGGCTGATGGCGCTCTCTTCGTCGGTGATTACCTTGACGGTGACCTGGAAGCTGCCGCTGGAGGGACTGTCGGCCCATTTCACCTTTTGGATGCGGTAGGGATACAGGTCCAGCAGGCGGGCGGCGTTGGGGCAGGTGATGCGGTGGATCTTGATGCCTTCCTCGCGGGTGACGAACCCGAAGACGTCGTCTCCGAACACCGGATTGCAGCATTTGGCCATCTTGTATTCGATGCCCTTCACGTTCTTGGCGTTCAGGACCAGGATGTCGTCCTTGCTCTCATAGTGCCGCTGGGCTTTGGCCGATGCCTGCACGGCCTCGGCGGCTTCTACGGACTGCGCGTGCCGCTGCTCCTCTCCCAGGATGTAGTCCTTGATGCTGTTCACGTCCAGGGTACCTTCTCCCACCGCGGCGTAGAAGCCCGTGAGGGAAGGGTATCCCATCTTGGTGCGGAACTCCGTGAGCATGGCGTCCGGCAGCTCCAGCTTCCAGTTCTTGAGACGGCGCTCCAGCAGTTCCTTGCCGTCTATGGCGCGGGCCTGCTCCAGGACGGCCATCGCCTGTTTGATCTTGGAGCGGGCCTTGGACGTGACCACCCAGTTCATCCAGTCCTGCGTGGGGTGCTGGTTCTTGGCGGTGAGAATCTCCACCACGTCTCCGGTGCTCAGTTTCTCCTTGATGGAGACGGCCTTTCCGTTCACCCTGGCGCCCACGCAGTGCGCGCCGATGTTGGTGTGGATGCCGAAGGCGAAGTCCAGCACCGTGGCGCCCGCGCTCAGGATGCGCAGTTCGCCCGTGGGGGTGAACACGAAAATCTCCTTGGAGGGCGGCTGGGGCAGGTCGTCGTTGTTCTCGTGGGGATGCTCCAGGGCGTAGCGCACGGAGGTTAGCCAGTTGGCCATGGTTTCCTCCCGCTTGATGCCCTTGTAGGACCAGTGGGAGGCAAAGCCGTTTTCGGCGATGTCGTCCATCCGCTGCGTGCGGATCTGTACTTCTATATAGGCACCGTCCTTGTTCTTGACGGTGATGTGCAGGCTTTCGTAGCCGTTGGGCTTGGGGTTGGTGACCCAGTCGCGCAAGCGCTTGGTATCGGGCTCGTATTCTTCGGTCACGAAGGAGTACACGCGCCAGCACAGGTCTTTTTCCAGCTGGTGGTTCTCTCCGTCGCACTCGATGACGAAGCGCATGGCAAAGACGTCGTACACGCCCTCGAAAGGCACTTTCTGCTTCTGCATCTTCTGCCAGATGGAGTAGGCGGCCTTGGTGCGCACCTTCAGCTTGTACTGGATGCCCTCGGCGTCCAGCCGGGACTTGAGGGGCTCGATGAATTCGGCCATCAGTTTCTCCCGGTCCTTCTCCCCGGCCTTGAGCTTGTTGGTGATGAGGCGGTATTCCTCCGGCTGGGCATATTTGAGGTAGATGTCCTCCATTTCCTGCTTCATGTTGTACAGACCCAGCTGGTGCGCCAGGGGAATGTACAGCAGGAGGGTTTCCAGGATTTTCCCGTCCCGGCTGGCCTTGGGGAACATCTTCAGGTTGCGCATCACTTCCAGGCGGTCGGCCAGCTTGAGTACCGTCACGCGCGGGTCGGCCGAATACTGGATGATGAGCTTCTTGTAATTCTCGGCCTCCAGACGCGTGTCCTTGGGCTTGATGGTGGCAATCTTGTTGAGGCCGTCCACCAGGGTGCAGATGGCCCCGCCCCACTCGGCTTCCTTCACCTCCAGGCCGCCCATCCGGCTGGCCTCGTGCAGGTACACCGCCGCAATACATTCTTCCGGCAGGCCGATTTCCTGGTCCACGATGGCGGCCACGGCATCCGGATGGCCGATGAAGGGGGTGCCGTCGTGGCGGGTGAAGTCCTTGAGGGCTTCGGCCGCCGCGGCGCGGGCTTTCTCTATGAGGGGAGTGGTGGTCATAGGCGTTTTATTGATTACGCTGGCGCTGGGTGAGGGCTTTCTGGAAGGCGCGGGCGTTGGCCAGGTGTTCCGCGTAGGTGGCGGCAAAGCGGTGGCTGCCGTTGAAGGAAGGGTCTGCGCAGAAGTAGAGGTAGTTGTGGCTCTCCGGGTGCAGTACGGCCTCCAGGCAGGTCTTGGGCGGGCAGGAGATGGGGCCCGGTGGCAGGCCGAAATACTTATAGGTATTATAGGGGGAGTCCACCTCCAGGTGTGCCCTGAGGATGCGCCGGGGCTCGTAGTCGAAGCAGAAGGCCACGGTAGGGTCGGCCTGCAGTTTCATGCCGGTGCGCAGGCGGTTCAGGTACACGCCGGCGATAGTGGGCTGCTCCGGTACGTATTTGCTTTCACCGTCCACGATGGAAGCCAGGGTGGCGACATCCACCGGGGTCATTCCCTGCGCATGGGCGGCGTCCATCCGTTCGGGGGTCCACCAGGCGTCACGTTCCTTGGCAAAACGGTCGAAAATCTCCCGCACCGACGCCGTCCACACCATCTGGTACGTATCCGGGATGACCATGGTGAACAGCAGGGCCTTGTTTACGCCGTAATTGATGATGGAGTCTTCGCAGAAGATGAAGGAGGCCACTTCGGCCGAATCCACCAGCATCTGGGCGCCAATCTTGCGGGCCAGGACGCCGGGTGTGCGGATGGAACCCGAAAGGGTGAGGTTCACCGGCGTCTGCCAGCCTTTTTCCAGCATGCGTTTGACGTAGATGCTGGTGCAGGTGGGGTCTATGCGGTAATGGCCCACCCGGGGGTTTTCCAGCTTCTGGAATACGCGCTTGAGGCTGGCGGGTTTGCGCACCTGTCCGCTGGCCAGGATGCTGTCCCTGATGCTTTGGGCGTCCATCCAGGGATAGACATAGAGGTCCGTCTGGCCCTCGAAGTTGGGAACCTTCCGGTCATACCACATCTGATAAGCCTTGATGCCGGCCACCGTAAGGGCGGCCAGTATCAGGGCTGCGATGATCCAGAATACGCGGCGCTTTTTCATGGGCTAACGCAGTTTGAGTTCGTCTCCTTCCCGCAGCATCACGGGATAGGAGAGCCGGTTCCTTCTGAGGACGGCCTTCTCCTTCACGGCAAAGCGCTGGCAGATGGCGTGGAAATCTTCGCCGTCCTTCTCTACGATATACATGTCCAGGCCCACCTGGGCCTTGTTTTTCTTGGATGCCAGGTACACGATGGTGCCGGGCAGGAGCTCCGTGTCTTCCTTGAGGTCGTTGAAACGCAGGATTTCGCTCTTGAACAGCTGGTGTTCCTTGGCAAGCGAGGCATAGGTCTGGCCCTTGGAGGCATAGATGAACGGAACGCCGTTCACGGAATACAGCGGGGTGTCCAGGTTGAAACTGAATTCCTCCGAGATGGGAACGTCCACGCCGGTGCGGGCCGGGCGCACCACCACGGGTTCTTCGATCTTGTGCGGAGGGTCGGGGAGTTTGCTGCCTTTCAGGGCGCCCTTTTTGTCATACTTGGCCAGGTCGTAATCCTCTATGTACTTGATGAGCTTGGCGGGGTATTTGGGGTCGGTGGCATAGCCGGCTTTCTTGAGGCCGTAGGCCCAGCCCTTGTAATCTGTGGGCCGGAGGTCGAAGAGGAACTTGTAGCGGTCCCGGTAGCGCAGGAAGTCGGAGTGGTCCCGGAAGCTGTCTTCGGCCTTTTTATATACGCGGAAGCATTCTCCCTTCCTGTCGTCGTCCATGTACATGCGCTTGCCGGTCCAGTCCTTGTGGCACTTGATACCAAAGTGGTTGTTGCCCTGGGTGGCCAGTTTGGACAGGCCGGAACCCGATTCCAGCAGGCCCTGGGCCAGGGTGATACTGGCCGGCACGCCGCTTCGCTGCATTTCCTTGACGGCGATGGGCGCGTACTTCTGAATATATTTTTCCTGCGGGGTCTGTGCGGCGGCCGTCAGGCAAATAAGCGCCAGCAGCACAGCAGCTATCTTCTTCATAACAGGCATCTTTACTACAAGATGCTAAGATAAGAAGAAATTTTCAAATATCGTAAATTTCGCCGTCGGATGTGGCGTAGGTTTCGGGGAAAACGGTGCGGCATTCGGCCTGGTAGGCCCGGATATCGTCGTTCCGGGAAGAATAATGGCCGATAAGGAGTTTTCCCACGCCGGCCTCCCGGGCCAGCTGTGCGGCCTGCAGGGTGGTGGAGTGACCTCTCTGGGCGCCCTGGGCGGCCAGCTCCTGCAGGTAGGTGGTTTCGTGATAGAGAACGGTGGTGCCCCGGACCCATTCGGTCTCCTGCGGGAAGGGGGCGGTGTCCGAGCAATAGGCATAGCTGCGGGGCGCATAGGGCTTGTAGGCGGCGGCCGCCAGGGCAATCACGGTACCGTCGGCCCGCACCACGTCTTCCCCGCGCTTGAGGGTGCCGATTTCGGTGAGGCTGAGCCCGTATCGGCCGATAGCCTCCTTGTCCACGTTGAACAGGGGCTCTTTCTCCAGGAAACGGAAGCCGAAGGTCTCAATGCCGTGATTCAGCGGGAAGGCTTCCACCCGCAGGCTCTTGGTCTCCAGGATGGTCTCCGGCTCCTTCATCTTCAGGGGCGTATAGCGGATTTCGTAGGCGATGCCGTCTCCGTAATAGCTGAGGAAGAATTTGAGGATGGGGCCGAAGTTCACGGGCGCGAAGATGTTCAGCGGCGTCTGGCGGCCTTTCATCCCAAGGGTGGAAAGTAGGCCGAAGATCCCGAAGACGTGGTCCCCGTGAATGTGGGACAGGAAGATGGAATCCAGTTTCATCATGGGCACCTTGTGCTGCACCATGGCGTACTGGGTTCCTTCTCCGCAGTCAATAAGGAACAAGCGCCCGTGCACTTGCAGTGCCTGGGCGCTTTGGTTCCGGCCCCTTACGGGCATGGCCGAAGCCGTGCCCAATAAGGTGACCTTAAATATATGGGGTGAATTACTCACCCTTTTCCAGCTGCTCCTTCAGGGCGGCCAGGGCAGAGATGTCACCGAGGGTGGTCTTCTCTACATTGCTCTGGACCTTCTTGATGGCCTTCTTGGCGCTTTCAGCTTCGGCGCTTTCGCGGGCCACCTTGGCTTCCTGATAGGTGCGGACGTGGGAGACGCGCACGGTGCGGGTGCTGCGGCGCAGGTCAACGACCTTCACGGGCAGGGTTTCACCCACCAGGGCGTTCTTGCCGTCTTCCTTCACCAGCTCGCGGTTGAAGGCGGTAACCTCGGTGCCGTCGGCCAGGGTGAGGGTGGTGTGCTTGTCACCGATCACGCTCACGGTAGCGTCTACAACGGTACCCACAGGGTACTTGGCCTCGAGCTCGTCCCAAGGGTTGGGGGTGAGCTGCTTGTGACCCAGGCTCAGCTTGTGGCTGTTCTCGTCGAAGTCCAGGATCACGACGTCGATCACGTCACCGCTCTGAACCATCTCGGCGGGATGCTTGATCTTGTTCCAGGAGAGGTCGGAGATGTGGATGAGACCTTCAACACCGTCCTCCAG
>JAEEGL016899410.1_pt1 | contig 18309 bp, 14 predicted proteins | sample 9134231 | NCBI WGS metagenome assembly JAEEGL01 (sample SAMN16246548, study PRJNA631951) | gut metagenome | biome: gut microbiome; feature: rumen; material: fiber-attached | host: Bos | place: Iran: Karaj | collected 2018-10 | reverse complement strand
CTCCAATATCAGGAAACGCATCTGGCGGCATAAACGGGTTTTTCCGTCAACTGGCACCCGCATAATATGCGGTGCACTGCCAATGGTCCACAACGCCATCTGCTGAAATTGCATGGCCAGGACATGCCTGGATGCACTTGCCGCAATGATCGCAAAGATGAGGTAGTACCTTTTCATCCTCTGGGATCACCGCATCTGTCAAAATGAAAACCCAGCGTTGGAATGGTCCAAAATCATCAGTAAGAATGCTGCCTGACAAGCCACGTTCCCCCAATCCGCAATCTATGGCGCATTGCTCAAAGTCCAGTTGGTTTTCGGCAAGTCTTCCGCGATATATTTCGGTATAATCCACCTCGGGGTTGGTATCATTGTCCTGTTGCATGACAAGAGGATTGCGCCTTTGCGGCATGGCGACAAATCCCATTTTTTCCAGGAGGGCACAACCCCTTTGCAATGCCATGGGCATGACAATTTCCTCCAATGTTTCCACTGCCGTGGTAGTATATTGGTAAAAGGTTGTTCCCTCCTCAATGCCACGCCTTGAACCGCGCAATTGCCTGAATGCGGCGCAAATTACAGTACGGCATTCAGGCAATATGGTCTTGACAGCGGAGTCTTCCATCTTGTCCCCATTTCCAAAGCACACCAAATCAGCACCTTGATGCTTGAGGCAATCTATAATCTGTTCCCGTATGCTAGTCATATCAATTTTGCCTTTTTCAAGTGTCGGTAGCATGCCAGGTCGCAAAGGCGGCCACACAAGCATGGCGCATACCTGGTCGGGCGACTGGGCAGAAAATCAAGTTTGGGGAATATCCGCCTGGCGCTTTCTCTGTCAAAACGGACATCGCCATTTAGTATCTTTTCCCTATCGGGCTCATCCTTCAGGAACTCATCCGTCATAAATGGATTAGACTTATGAGCCCCTCTGTAATAGACAGAGCATTGCCATGTATCCGTGCCATCGGGACCGATGGCATGACCTGGGCATGCCCTTTCACATTCGCCGCATCCATCGCAAATGCTACCTTCAAATGCCTTGTCGCATTCCAATGGCGCGTCCGTGACAATAAAGACAAGCCTAACAAATGGACCCAATTCTGGCACAAGCAAATGCCCGGACATGCCTGCCCGTCCTAGACCGCATATTTGTGCGGTCTGGTTGAAATCCATTATCACGTCAGGGACTGGCTTCCCCTCTGCAACCGCCTCGGCATGTACAAGTTCGTACGTGTCAAGCAACTCGGGATTGGTGGTGTGGTCACCCTTTATCTTAAGATTGGATATGTTCCTTTGCACACAGGCATCGTATCCCTCATCTTCAATTAATGCTGCCATCTTTAGAAGAAATATCTCCGCCAAATCTTCATCAATGAACTTTACGCCAAGCTGCGTGTAATTGAAGAACTGGGTATTTTTCTCCATGCATTCATACAAGGCACGGGGAACACGGAAAGCGCAGCCCACCACACATTTCGCATGAGGAAGAATCTGCAATGGGTCCCGTTGCTTCATGGTTCCTGCAAACAGCCTCACATCACCTATTCCTACGGCATCCGCTCCGTATTCCAAGGCCTTTTCCTTTATGTATTGTGCAGTCAGCATAGCCTATCTGTCCATTTTCCAAGCTTTTCCAGTGCGCAGTGGTTCTTTAAACCTCCCTGCCATGCATCCGCCTTTTTTCTCCAGCATGCTGACGCAGGCGCGTATGCATCCGCCGCACTTCGCCATATTGTATCCAACCCATGTGGGAAAATACTTTTCAAGTGCAGTGTATACCTTTAATATCTGCTGTTCATCTGCCTCAGCCTTGCCCTGGAATAAATCCAAATCCCCGTTCTCATTCTTGTCCCAAATCTCCTTGGGGACAAATGGATTGAAATACTTGCCACCATGTGTGTAATAGGCATAGCACTTCCATTCATCCAGTTTCCCCCATTCGCAAACCTTGCCGCCTACAGTGACTTTTATGCTCTCCTTTGCACTTAGGCAGGAACCTGGACACTCGCGAACACACGCAAAACAACGCCTGCATAATGGTGTCCCCGAATATAGCGGGTCAGGTTCTAAAGGTGCATCGGTGAAAATAAACGCAAGACGCTGCAATGGCCCAAACTGGGGCGTCAAAAACATCTTGCTCCACCCCATTTCACCAAGTCCACAAACAACGCCAGCCAGCCTAAAATGAAACTGAAGGTCAGGAGGCACCTGACCAGGACGGGCAGCCCGTGTAAACTGTACTGATCGATGATGGTCAGTCTTGTTCTTAGCCTGGTCCATAACCTTGATCTGCTCCTCAGGCGATAATGTGTTGCCTTCAGAACCGTCCATGTCGGAAACGCAGCCCCTGGCACCAGTGTTGCGATAAACCATCGCCTCATAGCCCTCATCCTCAATGAGCTTGCCTACATGATACAAGACGGCTGGGGCATATATCTCGTTTATGCCGCCGTATGCCATGGATGGATATTGATAAAATTGAGTGCCTTCCTCAATGCCTCGCTGTACGCCTCTGGGGATCCTGAACACAAAGCCTATTACACTCCGTGCCTCTGGGAACAGTTCACGCGGATCCATTTCCTTGGGCGCTCCCTCGAAGCGGTCCATATCCCCTATACCGCATATGTCTGCACCAGCGGCCAATGCGGCTTCCTTTATTTTTTCACTCGTCAACATGATTTTATCATTTCTGCATGAAAAATTATGGCTGATATCGCATCCAATTTTCGAACAAATTCCGCAGAATGCGGCAATAATATACTTTGCTCTAACGTTTGTGCAAATTCGATTTTTTTGGGGGGAAAAATCAAGATTTTCACATGTTCAATTTGGCAGTGGGCAGTGCATATAGTGTACAGGCGGATAATTTTTTAATTCCTTCTATAGATTATTTTAGAAATTCAACTGGAAAAGGGTAATTTTAGTTGTAAAGTATGAGATATTTTTATAAGCAGACGGTTAATAATTGTATTGATTACTCCAAAATAAAATCCAATGAAAGGGAAACGGGCATCATTAAAGGATGTAGCAGAGCTGGCCCAGGTGAATTTCACTTTGGTTTCCAAATACTTGAACAATAGTCCCCAGGCTCGCATGAAGCCGGAAACCAAAGAACGCATCGAGGCTGCAATTAAAACATTGAACTATCGTCCTTCCGCAATTGCGCGTTCCTTGAGAAGCGGACAAAGCAAAACCATTGGTCTAATCAGTTCAAATTTGACGAATTCCTACAATGCTCATGTGGTTGACCTGGTACTGCGTCTTTCGCGTCAAAAGGGATATCAACTGCTAATAGCCCTTAATGACATGGGCAAGGGCGACGCTGAGCTGATAGAACAGCTTTTTGACAATGATGTGGATGGCATCCTGCTTGGTGGCATTGTTGTAATACCAGGGCGCCCCACATTTCCAATCAACATCTATGATAGCAATTCAAGCGGCATATTCCACATGATGCCAGACATCATTGGTCCTATGGAAGAAGCGATTTATGATACATCCGGGACTGTGGCTGGGCTGTTCTTCCAGCAAGATTGGGAAGAAGCATTCAAAGCGGTGACAACCAAGCTCATGCGCAAGGCCTTTCTGTTACACTGCCCGATGAATGTGGAAAAACGTATAGAATACCTGAAAAGTATTTTGGGGAAAAAACGACCTGACCTTATTGTCACCAGTGGTTGGCATACAATGACTATCATTATCGATAAAGTTCTCCCAAATCTTACAGGGTACAAGCCCAAAATTGTATGCCACGCCAATTGCACGGGACCCTTCTTCAACAATCCTTATATGTCAGGTGTCATCTACTCATCTACAAACGACTTGATACACAGCAGCTTTGAATTGCTTATCAAGCAGCTCGAAAACACGGGAGACGGCACCACAAAACAAATGATACCAGCCTGCTATATCAAAGCAGGCTCACCAGATTTCAAAAAAGTCATAACCAGAGAATTCCAGCTCACTTGATTGATAAAGGAGCTCCAAACAATATTCTTGTGCGAACCATGCACTATGGCTCATTATTTTGATTTGAGAAATTGAAATACGCAAAGTTATGTTTATATTTCTGCTCTATCGTTTGAACAAAATAGGGTTGGCAAAATGAAGTTCTTGATAGGATATCAGAAAGGTCAGGTTCTAAAGGCTGTTATTTTCAGGCATAAAGATAGCATAAGCGAGCTGTATTTTTCGTATCCTGGCATAGCTAATGGCAGAGGCGGCGAGCATTATAGCTGGGATGATTATGTTACATTCAGGAACGATCTTTCTGAATATTATGAAGCTGGCTTGCCATTCAACCTTCTCCTTAATGGCAATTGCTACGGGGGAAAGAGCTTGTCTCGTCAATTCTATGCCGAGATAGGTGAAGCCATAGAGGATTTTCGGAGAAACTACTCACTTTCAACTGTGACAACCACATCCCCCATCATCGCAAAATTCATAAAGGCGAATTTCCCTGGGCTGGAGGTACGCGCCTCGGTCAACATGGAGATTGGGAGTGTGGAGGCAGTGGAATACCTGGGGGATTTATTTGATGGCATTTATCTCAAGCGGGAGTACAACTACAATCTTGCAAAGATATGCGAAATAAGAGAATACTGCCATCGGCATGGAAAGAAAATGTATCTTTTGGCAAATAGCGGATGCCTTTCATTCTGTCCAGTGCGAACATTCCATGACAATCTAGTCGCGCATCAAGATGAAATAGCAATGATGGACAATGCATACGATTTTCCAGGATTATGCCACAAGTATCTTGCCGATTCATCAAAACGCGCCACTTTCCTATGCCACTGCAACTTCATCAGGCCAGAAGACATAGTCCATTACGATGATTTATGCGATGGCATAAAGCTAGCCACCCGCATAAGCCGTTTTGCACCCATGATAGTCGAAGCATACCTGGAGAGAAAATTCAGCGGCAATCTCCTTGAATTGACTGAACCATGCTATTCAGAGCATTTTGCCCCTTGCATTCTGGCCAATGACAAGCTGCCCGAAGACTACTGGAATATTCGCACTTGCTGTAAAAATGACTGCCTCTATTGCGGAAAATGCCAGAAAATGCAAAATCAAGCAATATTAGTTCCATTATAAACAGATAAGCAACAAGAGTGTACATCATGGCTAGAAAACATCTGAATTTCATCAACATCATTCCCCTCTTCAGTGAAAATCTTGACCTGGCTGTCTCAGAAATACACAGACAGCACAAGGAACTGGGCATAAACAAATTCGCATTAAGCCTTGTTTTGCAACCAGAGGGAAAAGACGCATACGCCAATGCCGATTTTATTATCAGCAAGGGACGTTATGTCATGGAACGTGTCCATGAGCCAGGCATACAGGTAGGCATAATATTTCAATGCACTATGGGACATGGCTGGTCTGGACCTGTGCCATTGACAGAAGAACCATGGCAGAGAATTGTTAAAGTGGACGGCACGACTAGTTCAAGAATGTGCATTTCCGACCCGAATTTCAGGGAATACGTATATTACACAGCGGAAGAAGTGATGAAACTAGAGCCTGCCTTTTTGATGATGGACGATGACTTCGGCATTAGAAGAGGCGAATGTTTTTGTCCAAATCATGTGAATATGTTCAATGAGGAGGCGAAACGCCTGTATGGCAGTGCTCCACGCACACGCGATGAACTAATTCAGTTTGTTAAGGAACGTCCCGAAGATGACAAGGAGGTCCTTATCATGTCCAGGCACCGTCATCATCAGCTTATTGATTTTGCCAAGAACATTCGCAGGGTCATAGACAAGTACAATCCTAAAATCGTCTGCACGCAATGCACATCTGGTGGCGCTCATGGATGGATCAGCGAGCTTGCGCATGCCTTGGCTGGCTCTGAAGCACCAGCATCAGTTCGTGTCAACAATGCCACATACCTTCATAACCAGCCTTTGCATTTCTATGAACTGGCATCCCATACGCACATGATAAAATTCCAGTATCATGACATACCAGATGTCATTTCTGAATCCGATACATTTCCGCACATCTACTATTCAGAGCAGGCATCCACATTCAATACACATATCATATTCTCCATCCTATGCGGTCTCAACGGCTCAAAGTTATGGCTGGCAGATTACGAAGAACCTGTCAACACCACACAATGGAAATATGAGGCGGAATTCAAAAAGAATTTCAACCTGTACGAGGAATTGTATAATACCCTTTCCGATGTAAAATGGCTTGGTGTCAAGCATTTGCTTACACATGGCTCTTATGCGGCTATGACACATCCGCTTAATGGATCATGGCCTAGTTATGCCAATGACTGGATTCAGGGCGCACTCGGAACATATTCTTTCCCATTCGGTTATGATGACGGTTCTACCGATGAGATTTATGCCTTGTGTGAAAGCAATGTGCGTTTTCTAACCGATGAGCAAATCCTCTCTTTGTTTGACAAGAGATTGCTTATTGATTCAAAGGCTGCGAAAATGCTGGATGCACGTGGCTTCTCCAAATACATGGGCGTGCGAACTGTCAAGGATGATAAATTCTTCTTCACCCGCGAATATGAGGAAGGTGGTTTTCCACATGGCTCGACTCTAATGTGGGAAGAGGCAGCGGCAAAATTGGAATGCATATCAGAAAAGACACAAGTAAAAACCTGGTGCTATTCCACGCCAGGCAATACATTTACCAAAGTTTCACCTTGCATGACATTCTTTGAAAATGAATTGGGCGGTCGAGTAGTGACTTTGGCTTGGAGTCCAGATTTCACCATTCACTGCATCCTGAGAAAGCAGCGTAAACGCTCGTTAATCAAAGCATTCACATTTCTCAATCACGACAAACCTTTGGAAATGGTATTCGATGAGTGGCAGCAAGTCATGGTAAGACATGGCGTAATTGAAGAAGGCAAGCACGAAATTCTGGCGTTGATATCACTGTCGATTGACAAAATACCAGAAATCCGCGTTTCCCTGGAAAGGAAGCCAAAGTGCATAGAGATGCTTGAATCCAATGGCACTTGGACGCCAGTGTCCTTTGAATCCAGGGAGGGCATGCTTTACGTACATCATGGACTGGAGGTATGCGCGCCAGTCATTCTCAAGTTGACTTTCTGAAACAGGACTTCGACAGGTGCATGATTGTTATCTTTGTTACAGAGGGTAGGTATCATCGAGAGCTATCCTCTGGTAGAATAGAGCATATTGTTGGAATATTGGAGATTACTCATGAACAATGTAAAGGATTTTGGGGCTGTCGGTGATGGAATCACTGTAGATACCCGGGCAATACAGGAGGCAATCAATGCGGGGGGAATTGCATTCTTTCCGCCAGGAACCTACTTATGCGGCACAATTTTTCTGCAAGACAATGGTGGTCTTGAATTGTCTCCAGGCGCGGTTCTTCTAGCATCTGGGCGCAAGGAAGATTACAATGCAGATGACTTTGCCCCCTTCAATAAAATCTATGAGACAGAAGCAGTATCGGGTGGGCATCTTATCATAGCGGACAATGTCAAAAACATTGTCATTCGCGGAGGAGGTCGTATTGATGGCAACAGGCCAGCCTTCTACGAACTACCAGAGGACATAGTCTGTTCCTACGAAACAATTACATGGCGACCTGCTCAAATGATATTTTTGCACCAATGCGAAAATGTCATTGTCAGCGACATACAGTTGACAAATTCGCCGTATTGGAGTCTTTTCCTATACGACTGTACTCATGTACAAGTTCACGGCATACGCATCAACAATCCAATGCATACCCCCAATGGCGATGGACTTGACCTGGAAGCTTGCAAATATGTTACCGTTAGCGACTGCAGAATTGAAACAGGCGATGACTGCATCGCCATAAGAAGTTCTTCGGATTTTGGTCAGGAAAACCCAATAACAGAAAACATCACTATCACAAATTGTATTCTTACAACAGTTTGCAATGCAGTGCGTATTGGCGTGGGGAATGGCATTATCCGCAATATATCAATGGATAATTGCCAGATCCTGGGTTCTAGAACAGGATTCTGTATTGCCACTCAATACTGGAAGGATTCAAGCCTGCAAATTGAAAATTGCATGTTCTGTAATCTTTATATTGAGGCCAAACGGCCTTTCTCACTACATAGCAATGCATGGGGGCGCAGTTTTGGCCCCGTAAAAAGTCACATGGAAAACCTCCTCTTCTGCAATATAAGGGGGACTGTCAGCGCTGCCAACCTGATTGATGCCTTCGATTTCGGAGACATACGCAATATTGAGTTTGACAATGTCATGCTTACGGCATCAGAAGTTGCGCCAGAAGCAGTGTTTTACGATGATGACTTTGACTACACGGAACGCACCAATCTGGTACCACGTGCATTTTGGCTGGTACGCAATGCCGCTAATATTGCATTCAACCGCTGCTTTATTCGTAAAACAGCGCCTTTGGTGGATTTCACACGCATTGTTGCGCTTAAAAACAGCACTGTTATCGGCAATGTGGAGGAATCCATTTCCAAAAATTCCCGATGAAGCCATTTTTTAATGACAATATCCAGTTTTTTCAAGAGACAATACTTAGGAGAATTCAGTCATGAAAAAGAAGTTTGTATTTCTGCTTGTTTTTTGTTCACTGTTGGCTTTGGCAGAACAGCCATTGTATCTTTTTTTGGATACTTATGTGAAAATTGTCAAGCCATTGACAAATGTGGAGGCCGCGCCAGTTACAGTGGCCAAGCTTATGTCGCCAGAAAACAATGCAATTGTTCCTTTGCTTTCAAGGGAGCATAAGGATTTTTTGGACATGCCACGCGATAAACGAATCGCCAGTTTCAGAAACAAGGCTTTTCGCGAAGAAATGCAAAAGGCAATGTACTATCAGGTACCAGTAGTTCTCGCATGGCACAATATTCCTTTTTATCGGTCTAAAAACATTTATGTTGTGGTGACTATCGCGGAAAATGCTGACTTTAAAGATGCCGTTTCAGTTGAATTGCCTGCAAATGCCGAGACATTGCAATTGTATAATCTGAAAATAGGTCAGAAGTACTATTGGAAGGTTGGCATAGTGAGAAATGAAGCATGCTATGAAACGGCAGCGCATTGTTTCGAAACAGAGGGGCGGGCGCCGCGACTTGTACGTGTGGATGGTGTTCCCAATGTCCGTGATTTGGGCGGACGAGTCGGTTTGGGAGGAAAACATGTGCGCCAAGGGCTAATCTATCGTACAGCTGGATTGAATGACAACGCCACTAAAAGACGTGTCACCGAAGCCGAGGCCGTAAAAAAGGATCCACGTCTGAAGAAAACCTTGGATGATCTTAATAATCAAATATCACAGCTCAAGTCTCAAGATGCTTCTAGTGCACCTGACTATTTCAGCTGGTCATGTTCAGATTCATGGATGGTTTTCATGCCGTCCCCGCGTCCAAGTCATGCACAACGCCTGCAATTCCTCAAATTAACAGAAATGCCCGATACATTCCTGGGCGCCAAACCAAAAGTCATGAAGACAACGGAAAATCATTGCATCTACCTTTCAGATTTGGATTACTCCGTACGTTATGTAGCCTTGTTGGCACAGGAATTCGAATCGGACAGAGATGGTGTTGTTATGGCTACCATGGGTGCAGACTGGTACTGGGCACTAGCGGTCAATGGAACGACCATAGTTGACAAAATGTCCATTAAGACAGGGAATTTGAAGCCAGTTTCTGTTGATAACTACAAGGTTGACATACCGGTCAAGAAAGGTAAGAACCTATTGACAGTGGTTCTGATGGCTGGCTCAAGTGGGTGGGAATGGTATTTTGCACCTGTGAATGGAAAGCGGGAAGATATTTTCAAGGCCTATATTGACAATCGCTGCGCAGACTTGACAGCAGAGCGCACCAAGATACTTGAATCAGCTGCCATATTGACGCCTGGCAGGAATCGGGTCAATGATGCAATGCGGGATTATCTGACGCTTTCACTGGGAATTCACAGCGATATTGACTTGCGTACGCCGAATGAATGCTATGGAATGAATGGTTCTCCTGCAGGTGGCCGTGTCAAATTGTACCATTATCCGTCCTTCGCCTATGCCCAAATGGTTACTGAACCCGGAAAGGAGGCGTTTGGAAAGGTCTTCAAAGTATTCCTTGATGAAAAGAATTATCCTATACTGTTCCACTGCATAGCTGGTCAGGATCGTACAGGTGCGGTTGCTTTCATCCTCAATGCATTGCTGGGGGTGTCGGAAGAAGAACTTTATTTGGATTGGGAAGTCACAGGTTTTTGGAACAAGAACCATGCGTTCAATCATAAGGAGCGTTTCTCTCAACTGATTCGAGTATTCAGGGAGGTCCCTGGCAATAATTATGCGGAGAAAGCTGAGGCATACGTCAAATCAATTGGTTTCACCGATGATGATATCGCCCATTTCCGTTCCATTATGCTGGAATAGTGAATGTAATGGTTCAATGCAATTGTTAATGAACAGTTGCAATGTTTAGGCTGGCGGCTGATGTGAGCGCCGAAGCGGCGCTCACTCAGGTTGAAACTAGGGCAGGGCAAGCCTTGAAATTTAGGTTTTGCAACAGCTCCTTGCAAATACTCAATTACGCCATTGCCTTCAGAATATAGACCCTGGCGGCGGCCTTGAAGAAGTTCTCGGCCAGATCGAGCATTTGTTGATCCGTGAGATTGGCTGGCTGGTTGCGTATGGCTTCAGCCGCGTTCTGGAAGGTATCGTCCAGTGACCTGGCCTGTTCGGCAATCAGTTTGTTGGGACTGTCCGCCAATTCCTGTAGCAATCCATCGCACTTGACGATGATGTTTGCTATTTCCCTGGAATCTTTTTCCCAATATTTGTCATCGGGCCTGTTCGGTGCATTGGGATTTGCCGCCTGAACCAGGCGGATAACGCCTTTCTTGTTGCGATTAAGGAAGTTTTTGTAGCCCGCTAGATTGCCTGCATTCATATAGTCCTCGGCACGTCCAAGCAGTTTGTTTGGATTGGGCTTGTGGAATACCGTCCAATCGTTCACTGATGTCTTGGATGTTTGGGAGAGGTTGATTGACAGGAATGGAAGCGGATTAATTTCCAGTTTGGCCTCCGTGTCATAGTCCTCGGCCAGGGTGAAGGATTCAAATCTTCCACCTGAACCGAATTCGAAATGGAGTGTCTTGTATGAATCGTCTTTGAAAGTATAGTCGAAGATGCCAATCATCTTGCCTAGTGCAGGAAAGACCTTCGTGGCTTCGCTTAATGTCATTTCCATAAGGGGCTTTCCAGCCGCCACGCCCGCATCTACCGCCGATAATATCGCCGAATCCTTGATGGCGTCAGTGAACTCCTTCTTCCACTTGGCGGCGTCCTTTTCGTCCAAGCCGCTTTCGGATTTGATGTATTGGCGTGCCACCACATCGACGAGAACGCGCATGGGAAGGCTGGCAGGCAAGCGTATGTCCAGAAGTGTTTTATTGCTGTTGAACCACGGGCGATGATCCTTGTGCTTGGAGACAACGTTCTCTCTGGTGACACGCACCTCAAGTTTTCCTGACAGGCCAATCGAATCCTTTGCTATATCCAGAACTGAGGCCTTGCCAGAATTGAAGACGGTGTCTTTAACGCCCTTGCCACTCTTGTCACCCAGCCCAACTCCGTCCAGTTTTTCGTCAATGTAATTTCCCATCAGGTCATATCCCACGCTGAAGAAGAATACCTTCTTTGATGTGCGTGGCTTTGTGACGTCAAAGGCATTGAGGAACTTCTCCTGGAAAATCTTTTGCGGTACCTTCACAACTGGGTTGGCCAGGCGCGGAATCACGTATTCGCTGGTGGATTTGGCCATCTTCTTTACATTGGCCGCCCCCTCCTGGGCGTCGCCCATGGCATTTGCCTTCTTGGTAACGATGGCAGTTGCGAGGGCCAGAAGCCTGGATTTGTTGGCGAAGTCCTCCCAGAATTCAGTGTCATTTTCCGATTTTCCGATGGCACTTTCCTCCAGTTTGGTTAGTGTGGAGGTGATATCTTTAAGAGCGATTTCCATATAATCCGCAGTGCCCCTATCGGCCGCTTCAAGAATGACCTTCACTTCCTTACCCCAGTTTCGAATATTCCTGGGATTTTCCATGTCCTCCTCACCCTCTTCCCTAATATCTGGGAAGTTCTGCTCCAGTTCATCCGCGAAGTTCTGTTCCAGATAGGGCAGCGAGCATTCGTTCAGGGAGGTCACGAATGATGAATAAATCTTGCCTTTGGCAGAAAGTTCACGCTTGTAGTCGGCCCCGATGGAGCCACTTAGTTCCACGTTTGAGTCAAGTCCATCGCCCGCTTTGAAATAGGAGCCACCTTCCGCCTTTGCCTGGATATTGCCGCTGACCGAATTAGTCTTGCGCATGGCGATTGCATGGGGATTGCGTTTCTCCAGTAAGATGCCTCCCATTTCCCCAAAGACATTTTTGTTTCGTAGTTCATTACTATAAGCCACTTGATCCATTTGGGTCTTATGTATGCGGAAGCCGAGGGCAGTCGCTCCCAGCATGAATGCATGGCCAACTGCCTTAGCAGCACCTTTGCCCCAGGAAAAGAAGAGTTCGTGGGGGCGCGGGGTCAGCACAATGTTCAGGCTGGAGGCTGTCTTTGCAAATTCCTCCAGACTGGCATAAGTCTTTGTCACGCTATGCGCCAGACCTACGCCAGCCTTTCCCTCCACCTTGGCGCCGATACCGGCAGGCGCGTCCTTCTTGCTTGGGTCCGTGCCAAGTTGTGTTGAAAGGCTGGCCTGCCCCTTGCCGCCTACCGTGTAGGTCACTTCGACTCCTCCACCTCCATTGGACACTTTCACCTGCGCTGTGACATCAACCTGGAGTCCTGCCTTCGCCTTGAAGTCTGCAGCCAGGATATTCAACTTAAACAGTGCGTCCACTCCAAGTTTGAGGCTGACCTCGCGAGAGCCGCCGTTCTTGGCAATGTCACCCATCGCCTCGTTGAACTTGTCAACTGTAGCATTCTGGAGTTTCTCCGCGCCTGCGAAATGGTAGCGGATGCGGTCATTTGTCAAATGTGAGAGTTTTGTGGCGGCGATGGCGGAATCATCAATGCTCATCTTGTCTTGCCAATCCACAAATTTTGAGGCCTTCTGGTATTCGTCCTGGCTGACGCGTGGACTAAATAGTGTGCAAGATGACATGTTGTTGCGCAACTTGGCAAGAAGCGTGTTGAACTGCGCGTCATCTTGCTTGATCTGGTTGAATTGCGCCGTTGTCATTCTGGAGCCAGAGGGGACGCTTGAACGTGAATTATCCATTACCCGTCGCAGCCACTCCATTTTTCCCATTTTGACGCCTCTGGCTATGTCCAGGTCATATCGGAATGCGCGCAGGCCGTCGCGAATCTGGTCAAGTTGCTTCTTCTGGTAATCCATGTCGCTTTTGGACTTTCCGCTGGCGTCCGTGAAATCGAAATCGGTCTTGATGCTTTTAGTAGCGGCCTTTCTATGGGCGATGGCTTGTTGCGCCAGAACTTCAAGTTGCGTGATATCTTGTTGGATTTCCAGTTTCTTTTCTGGTGTGAGTTCCTGGTCCATGTCTGCCAGTGTGTCCTTGCACTGCTTGATAAGGGCCATGAATCTCTCTTCGCCAATGAAGAGTTCCTTCACCTTGGAGGCGGAGGCGGCAGCCAGTTTAAGCATATCCGTGCGATTTGATGCATCATAGAAGTGGCTGTCTGCCAGAACAACGACGGCCTTCTCGCTGATTTGGCCTTCTTTGAGCATGGTTGCCAGTCCTAGTACGGCGTTCTTCAGTGCCGCGAGCCCTGTCACTCCGAGCAGCCTGGGTGTGCCTTCTGGAAGTTCGCCTCTGGCTCGTGTGTCGAATTCCTGCGAGGCCATGAGTTTGTTCAGGGCTATTTGGCAGAAATCGCGTCCCTCCACGCCGTGTTTTTCTTGGAAGGCAAGGGCCACCTCGTCAAGGAATGCAGTGCCATCGTTGCCTAGGAGAATCTGCTTGTTTTCAAGGGAGCGTGCCTCCTGCTGTGCCATCTCATCATCCGTGAGCGTATGGTATCCCGCGAAAATCTCCGCCTTGTTAATGGAGTTCTGTGCCAATGGATCGGTGTTTGCATTGACAAAGGAGGTGATTGTTGCATCATGCTTTACCTTTGAGGTCTGTGCAGGTACGTTAGGCCTGTCAACACCCATCATACCCAGATTGATGTCAATCCAAAATCTATTTCCCAGCGTTGCATCTGAAATTGGTCCAGGCATAGTCACTGCTCCTCGCTAGTTTCGTTCTCATCCATGTCATCTGGCAAATCGACGCATGGGAACTGTTCCTCGAATCTGGTCCGAATCAAATTAACCAATTCCACAAGAGAATTGATCCAGGCGGCAACATGGTCGGCATTCTCGAACATCTCCAATGGGCGGTGGTCATGCACGACGACCATTCTGCCTTCGGGTTCCATTGAAATCGTAAAGCCTGCATTCGGTGCATCTAGTTCATTGAGTTCAATAAGGGCGCGGGCCCGCTGTTCCTGGAAGCCGTCCTCGAGTGCATATCCCACAGACGACCATAACACGACTTCCTCTGCCTCCTCGATATAGTCAATTTCCACTTCCATGCTTCCGTCCACTGTGAAATTGCAGCGGTTTTCGTTCATGGCAAGTTCTGTGCCCATTATTTTGCCAAAATCGGCCAGGACTTGCTGAAAAGACTCAAACAAGGTATTCATTGACGTGCCTCCTTTGCCTCCTGGTAGGTCTCCACCCTCATGCGCCAGTCCATCAATGTCCTCATGAATCCCTCGATATATCGCTGGAAATCATCGATGCCAGAGATGAAATTGGCGTCAAAGCGCTCTGTGAGATAGATGGCATTTTCCTTGATATTGAGCGACAGCCGTGCGCCATTTGTGGCGCGCCAGAAGAAATTTCCTTCCAGAAGTGCTTCGCAAAGCCCTTCAGGGGGCTCGCCTTCGCCCAGGTCCGCCACTTTTGCGCGGCAGTATTCCATTGATGCATATCCGCCTGATGAAAAGAATGACAGCGTTGCCTCATCGAATTTCAGAGTGAAGCCATCGTTATTTTCCTCAACTAAGTCGGGTGGAACAAAGTCAGTAGCCAGTGAGAGCAGCATCTGCATTTTGTCTATCATTTTTTCTCCCGTTGAACGACCCATAAGACCTTTACATCAATGATTACACTTACTGTGTTGTTTTGGTTACAGCGATTGATAACAAAAAACTCTTAAAAATCAGTCGATACAATATAATCCAATATATAAATTGCAATGGTATTGGCTGAAAAACGTGACAGTGGGGAAGGATTGATTTCTTTCAAAAAATGAGAAAATAACTGGACAAATTGTGAAAAAATGGTATTTTATGGAATTGCTCAAGAGAACTGTGCATAATTAAAACGTCCTTGGGTGGGTGTATTTGACTCGGTTTTTGATTGGACGGCAGTGTGTATGGATGGGTTTTCAATCATAAAATACAAGACATCGTTGTTGGAGGAAAATAGCCAACGGCAGAATGTAGTTCATGTGACTTTTATCAAGTGATATTATGCAGGACTACATGTATTCTGTATTTTCAATCGTTGCGATAGTGCTTCATCTGCTTATCAACTTCGGTCAACTTATGGGACGGAAGGTGGAGAATATACGTGGTAAGCGCTATCGTGGCTTTCTGCTTGGGGTGCTTGCCTATTATTTGGCTGATGGAGCATGGGGCATATTTGCGGGCCTTGGCTGGATGCGCCTCTGGTATTTTGATACCATACTTTTCTTTCTCTCCCTTGTTGCTTTTGTTTTCCTATGGTGTCGTTTTGTGATCACCTATCTTGGACTGGGCAACTGTACAGGGCGAATGCTGGCCTGGTCTGGATATGGGCTTCTGGCTGTAAATATTGTGTTGTTGACTGCCAATTTCTTCAACAACTGCGTTTTCTATTTCAATGAGCAGGGCAAATATGAACTTGGCCCTGCGCGGAATCCAATCATTGTTCTTCTAATTGCCTACATTGCGCTGGCTGCGTTATTTGCGTTTGGCAAAGCCCTTGTAAGTCAGGATTCAGTTCGCAGGCGATGCATGATGGTATTAATGTTCAGCATTACCATTGCCGTTGCCATCGTGCTTCAGATTATCTGGCCGTTGACACCATTTACTGCCCTGGGCTGCCTTATCTGCAACTGCTTCTTCCATACTTTCGTCATACAGGACGAGCAGGCAGCGAAGCACATGGCCGAACTTGAAAACGCGCTTGAGAGGGCACGCACTGCAGAAAAGGCGCGGAGCATGTTCTTCAGCATTGTGAGCCATGACATTCGCACGCCTCTCAATGCGATTGTTGGTTATTCCGAACTGCTGCAGTTCGGTGGCAGAAGCCAGGAAGAGAGGGAAGAGGCACTTAAAGCCATCAGAGCAAGCGGCACAACGCTTTTGCAACTTGTGAACGATGTCCTCGACTTGGCGAAAATGGATTCTGGCAACATGATCTTTCATCCCACGCTCATGCGACTATCTCAACTGGTGGGTGATGTGTTCGCCTCCTTCCGTATGATGGCCAGCGAAAAGGGCATAGAACTCATCAACAAAACGGGCGAAGTGCCAACAATTCTTCTGGATGAACATCGTTTTCGCCAGATTCTCTTCAATTTGATCGGGAATGCGGTCAAGTTTACGGAGCATGGCTCTGTGACGGTTGGCGCGTCATTTACAGATATGAATCTTGAGGTCTCTGTCTCTGATACTGGTTGTGGCATTCCTTCCGACATGTTGACGCACATACTCGATCCATTTGTCCAGGTCAATGATCCAGGCCATTCTGGTGACAGGGCGATGGGAACTGGCTTGGGCCTCTCCATCTGCAAAAGTCTAGTGGAGGCTATGGACGGGGAGATCATTGTGGAGAGCGAACTCGGCAAGGGCTCTATATTCAAGGTGCGTATTCCAGGCATAGCAACCAGTGATGCGGAAGAGGCATCTGTTGATGAACCGAAAGCTGCTGGTGTTGTGGCAAAGTTGCCAGAACATGTGCTTGTGGTTGACGATTCTCCAGTCAACCGTGCTGTGCTGACTGCCTTTCTTAAGAAGGCGGGCGTAGCCTCCATTGAGCAGGCCAGCGATGGTGCGGAGGCGCTGGCGAAACTTGATGCGGCTGCGAATACGGGTAATCCCTGCGATTTCGTCCTTTCTGACTTCTGGATGCCAAATATGAACGGCATGGAATTTATAGAAAAACTGCGTGCTGATGTGCGCTTCAGCCAACTGCCTGTCTATATATTGACAGCCGACAGCGAGTTCCAGAATGATGCACGGACCAAACTATTTACAGGTACCCTCCTCAAGCCGCTGACATTCGACAAACTTATGGCGGTGCTCTCCTAGCGTCTAATGACACTAATATAAAAGTAATACTCTTCACTTAAGAAGCGTTAAGTGAAGAGTATTACCGAACACGGCCTTGCTGCACCGAGTTTTGCAACAGGCCTTTTGATGCTGTGCCGAGATTATGGGCGGGTTAAGGATTCGCTTGGATGCTTGAGTTTGTACACGTCTTCTTCATTGAGGGCGTGAATGAATTCGCGGAACTGCGCATCGTCCAGATGCAGGGTGACGGTTTCGCCTTTGCCGTCAATCTGTGCGTGGTCATAGACGTGTGTTGCCAATTGCAGGTGCTGCCTGTCCTTGGACAATATCTGTGCCAGATGGTCTCTTAATGACCCGCCTTCGGATTGTTTTATCTTGGCGATGGTGATATTGAAGCCGCCTGCAGGATCCTGTACGATAGTGGCTGGCTTTCTGCTTTCGGGTGGCACTTCCAGATGGCGCAGTTGCACCTCTCCATTTTTGGATTTGCAAACTGTTGGCGATGCAAGTTTCTCCAGCGTGGCTTCCGCCTCGATGGCGGCCTCCGCATCTTGCACACGTGCTGGATCGCTGCCATCACCTGCTATGGCATCGTACAATGCCAGTTGCGACTGGAATGTCTCGCAGATGTCCTTGGCGCGGGCTGTGAATTCCTCCTCCATGCTGTCGATCTTCTTCAGCGCCTCTTTGCGTGTGGTTTCGTCAAGTTGCTGTGCCAATTTGCGGTATTGTTCGAAGTTTGCCTTTACATGGTCCTGAAGTTCGAATTGCGGGATGAAGGACTTGACAAGGTTCTTGCGGATTTCCACTACACCGCGGAATTTCTCCGCGCGTGGCGTATCGTCAAAGATACTGTAGTTCTTGAAATCATCATTGGCCGTGAATGAGAAGTCAGTGGAGAATGTTATCTTCTTTCCTTCAAGGGAATGTCCAGGGTCAATGGCGAAGAACTGGTTTCCGATGCAGCCCTTGTTCTGCGCGCGG
>JAEEGL013268068.1_pt1 | contig 18309 bp, 14 predicted proteins | sample 9134231 | NCBI WGS metagenome assembly JAEEGL01 (sample SAMN16246548, study PRJNA631951) | gut metagenome | biome: gut microbiome; feature: rumen; material: fiber-attached | host: Bos | place: Iran: Karaj | collected 2018-10 | reverse complement strand
CCTCCATTTGTTGAAAATGAGTCCATACTATGCAAGGTTAAAATACAAACTCGTCAACAAAGCATCTAAGGTGCTCAAGGAACAGGCAAGAGTCATGAGATAAAGAAAAAGAATGAAGGAAAAGAAGTGATTCGCACGACGTTCCATCCTGATAGCGATTACTCCACATTTGTTGGATGCTATAAACCAACGATGAAGGAGAGTACCATTACAAAAGATGGTGTAACGACAAAAGAAGAGAAGATAGTATACACCTACTGTCCTCAGGCATTCACCAATGCATACGTGGAAGCATGGAAGAGTAATGAAGATGTGTATTTGGTAATTGAGGAAATCAATCGTGGTAACTGCGCGCAGATATTTGGCGACTTGTTCCAACTTCTCGACAGAAAGAATGGTGTGTCAGAATACCCTGTTGAGGCTGATACTGACTTGCAAAACTATCTTTGTAAGGCATTAGCAGAAACGAAAAGAGAAGATATTCCTGCGGATGTCAAAGAAGGCAAGAAGCTGATGTTACCATCAAACCTCTATATTTGGGCCACAATGAATACCAGCGACCAAAGCCTGTTCCCTATTGACTCGGCATTCAAGCGTCGTTGGGAGTGGAAATATATCAAAATTAAGGAAGGTAAAGACGAAAACGGAAACAAACTTGATTGGAAAATAGATGTCAAGATAGATGAAGAAGGTAATTTGTTGCCTTGGTGGGAATTCATTCAGAAAATCAACGAGATTATTGCCTCAATGACCTCAAGCGCTGATAAGCAGTTAGGCTATTTCTTCTGCAAGGCAGACAAGGGAGGCAAGATTAGTGCGGAGACATTTGTATCGAAAGTCATCTTCTATCTGTGGAACGATGTATTCAAGGACTATGGCTTTGAGGATGCTTCTCTTTTCCGTTATACAAACAAGGAGGGAACAGAGTGCGATCTGGCCTTCCCCGACTTCTACGACGAAGATGGCGAGAAAGTGGATACAGAGCGACTGACAGACTTCTTGAAAAAAGTAATGGACTGGAAGGCTGACGGCAAGAAAGATAATGCGTAAAATAGAATGTTATGGAAGGAAACATTGACATATTAGTAAAAGAATTATGTAAACTGCCTGTGGAAACAGGGTGGGTTGAATTTAAACATAATAACGACGATCCCAAAATGATAGGTGAGGACATCAGTGCACTCGCTAATACAGCCACTCTAAAAGACAGAGATTTTTCCTATATGGTTTGGGGGATTGATGACACTACGCATAATATCATCGGCACTTCTGTACGTCTTCCGTTACAAAAAAAAGGGAAGGAGGAACTCGAGAATTGGCTTAGACATCAGCTATCCAAGAATGCTAACTTTGAATTCTTAGAAACAGAGATTGACGGAAATCATATTGAACTAATTAGAATCCATAAAGCTCTGTTAACTCCAGTCGCTTTCGAGAAGATAGAATACATTCGAAGTGGAAGTTATACAAAGAAGTTGAATGACTTCAGCGAACTGACGGCCCAGCTATGGGACAAGCTTCGTAATAATAGGTTTGAAGATATGTGTCTTACCAAGGACTTAAGATATCCCGATGTACTACGGATGATAGATTGTGGAACCTATTTCTCTATGTTGAATTTGCCTCAACCCACAGAAGAGAACGAAGTAATGCATTATCTTATTGAAGACGGGGTGGCTGTTAAACTTGACAATGGACTATATGGCATTACTAACTTAGGTGCTATCCTTTTTGCTCAAAACTTGAATGTTTTTCCCAGATTGGGTCGTAAAGCCATGAGAGTGGTTCAATATCAAGGGAAAAACAGGTTGTTTATACAAAAGGAAGAAACCTTTAATACAGGTTATGCTGTATGCTTTGAGCATATTATTAGATATGTCAACGCGCTTTTGCCAAGCAAAGAGAACTCTAATTCAGTAAAATTGGAGACTAAGAGCAAATATCCCCTGCCTTCTGTCAGAGAGGCCATAGCTAATAGCCTAATCCACCAAGATTTGTACATGACTGGTGTCGGACCTGTGGTAGAAATCTTTGATAACAGAATAGAAGTGACCACTCCTGGTACACCGCTTGTTGACATCATGAGAATCATCGACAATCCTCCCAAATCAAGAAACGAGAAACTGGCTTCTCTCATGCGAAGGATGAAGATGTGTGAAGAACTTGGGAGAGGTTGGGACAGAATGGTATTAGCTTGTGAGATGCAATTTCTGCCCGCACCAAGAATTGAGATTTTCGAGGAATCAACAAAAGTGACATTGTTCTCTGAAATTGAGTACAAAAACATACCTGCAGATGATAAAATCTGGTCATGTTATCTGCATGCTTGCTTGATGTATATTCAAGGTGATGCACTGACTAACACTTCTTTGAGAGATCGGTTTGGATTGAAAGATACTTCTGCAGGCACTATTTCCAGACTTATCAAGGATGCCGTAGATAGAAACAAGATAAAGGCTCTTGATCCTAAAACAGCTAAACGTTATATGCGCTATGTCCCAATATGGGCATCAGTTTAATTTGCCGGTAATTTGCTAGAGCAATAATCAAACAAGAAGATAAACACCGCAAATGCCTTATATACAGAGCGATACGTATTTTATTGTAATTTGCTTGTAATTTGCCAGAGTGACAGAATAGATACTTAATAAGATTTTGACAGATGTATATCCTGTTTGAAGAACACCAGTATGAGAGCCGCCTTGTTGAGAAGGTCCTGAAGGATATCTATGTTCTTCAGGATGTTGACAAAAAGGTAAGCGTGCAATATGTGGGTTATTTCTATAATCCGCATTTACACGATTGTGTGTTCATTCTGCCAAAGGTGTTATTGACAGAACAGGAAACGTTGGTGGGTATGGAGCTGCCTACGGGTGAGGCTGTTAGCCCAGAGCAAGTCCTGACTCCAGAAGGACAACAGAAACTAAGTAATGAATACAGAAAGTTTATCTATGAGTTCTCTGTATGGATATATCGTGCTCTGAGCGTATTCTATAAAGCCAATCCGCAGAGCAAAGCCATTCTCTATAAGCATCTGCCACAAGCGGGAAGGGGGAAACGCCATCGTGCAGAGACATATCTTGACATAGTGCTTTCTCTTATCTCGTTCAATCAGGAGAATAGGGATTTTGTACTCTTCACTATCAAGAACCTGCACAGGGGGAACAACAAGATTAACTGGACAAGGACCATAAGCCACTCTCAGGCATTTATACAAGAGAATGACGTCGTCTATCTGAATCCTGTTAACAAGAAACGCATCATCAACTATGAGGAAGAGCTGTTTGTTATTTTCTACAGCATATTGAACTATTTAAACAATGAATATGGTTTCCATACTCCCATCAATATCCAGTACGACCTGATAACAGGCAAGCAGTTCAAGCAATATCTTAGAGGCATGGGCAAGATGAGGCTCATGCAAATCAAATACAAGTATTTCTCGGATAAAGCATTGCAATTATGGGACTTGTGCTATGCTTTCTTTGAGAATTCATATCGCATAGCCATCAATACTCATGCACAGGAATATATCTTAGCCAAGAGTTTCAATGTGGTGTTCGAGGCCATGATAGATGAGCTGATAGGTACGCCACATCATAACATTCCAAAAGGATTGGCCGATCAAGAAGACGGCAAGAGAGTGGATCACATGTATGCGGACCTGGCACTGACATCTGCTGACACAGAAAATAGCCGCGAAGTATATTATATCGGTGACAGCAAATATTATAAGAGTGGACATTCACTGACTTCGGAATCTGTTTACAAACAATATACATACGCCCGGAATGTTATACAATGGAACGTTAATTTGTTTGCAGCAGACGATTCTCAATTCGACAAGAAAGAAAAGGACGCACGGAATGAGGATAAGAAACATTTCAGTGAAATACATCTGCAAGACAATACAATGACAGAAGGGTATGATGTAATACCCAACTTCTTTATCAGTGCTTTTGTCTATAAAGACCACCGCTATCATGATGGCGAAAACAATATTCGTAAACACACCAAGAACGGAGAGCATTGCACCAAAATATCCTATCAGTTCCCTGACAGGCTATTTGATCGTGATACGTTATTCTTATCACAATATGATGTCAACTTTCTATACGTGCTTTTTCTATATGGTCGTAACAAAGCAAATGAAAAAGCACAATGGAAACGGCATGTACGCAAAATATTCCGTGATGAAATCCGTGCGGTCATAGAAAAAGAATTTATGATATATGCCATGAAGGCCCGATTAGGGGTTGATGGAGCACAATATCTGAAACAGCATTTCTACGAACTGAACGGACGTGTGTTTCAACCTTATGGTGAAGAGCGTAGCATGTTCTTTGCATATGCACGGCCGGCTAAGAAGATGTCAGAGACACAGGCTCAATACGATGAACTCTCAAAATACTTTGTCATTCAGCCTTGCAATATGGGACAAGACCCACAAAGTGTTTTGAAGTCCGAGATAGAAAAAGAACTGGATATGCCTGTTGTAGCTCCACGATGGCTGACTATTCATTATTTGGAACGCGACATTAATAGAGGCGTTTTGGTGGGATACTACAAGAACAAGGAACATCTGCAATGGATATTAGGGAACAATGACAAAGGGTCTCTGATATATAATGTCCGCTTGAAAATGCAGAGTGATGAAGACGTGAGAGATGGAGCTCACTCGGAAGGCTTCTATAAGAAGAAAAACATCCAGTTTGTTGTTCTCTATACCGATGATGTGGAGAATACTGGTGAGTATCGGGTGTTCCATGTGAAAGATACAGCAGGAAGGGTGTCAGAGGAAAGAATGCACAAAACGGGCTATCCGTTGGAAACGAAAGGCAATTATTTCTTTTTCCGTTTCGATGAGGAAGTGAGCATTGGTCGAATTAACATCGTAGACTTGATTAATGATTTGAAGAAAAAGCATCTGGAAGAGTTTGGAACTTATGTGTCAAACGAGCCTTTGTTCTCAACAGCGAAAGATGTATTGAATTATAGAAACAGCTTATAACTGTATTTTTCTATGGATACCCTTTCAAAACAACAGCGGCACGCTAAGGCTGCGATTAAGCAAGAGCAGAGCGATGCTTGCATCAGCTCTGCCGAGCGTGAGCAGGCTCGGCGATCAGCCAATATGGCGGCGATCCATTCGAAGGATACGAAGCCGGAGATGATTGTGAGGCGCGGGTTGTGGAAGAGGGGATTTAGGTACCGATTAAATCATAAACGGTTGCCTGGTCATCCAGACTTGGTGCTGCGGAAATATAGGACGTGCATCTTTGTGAACGGGTGCTTCTGGCATGGACACGGGGTGACGTTGTCACCAGTTGAGAGTTTAGAGTTAATAGTTAATAGTGAGTGTTGCAAGATTCCAAAGACGAATCTGGAGTTCTGGGTAAACAAGATTCGGAGGAACAAGGAGCGAGACAAGGAGGAGCAGCATAGGTTGGCGGAGATGGGTTGGCATTGTATCACGGTATGGGAGTGTGAGCTGAAGCCCTCGAAGCGGGAGGAGACGTTAGATTCCATTGCCTTCACGCTTAATCACATCTATCTGCAAGATCGCACAGGATGTATGAAGGCAGAAGTAAGAGGTAAGAGGGAAGAAGAATTAGAGATGTCTATGGCTGCGGAAGACGGAGTTTGAAGTATTGACCGTAGGTGAGCATTCGCCACAGCCATTCTAAGGGACCGAAGTGGAAATAGTGGAGCCATAGGTTGCTGAGGATGATCTGGAGCAGGAAGACGGCTATGGCTGTCAGTTCCACATAGACGAGTCCGAACGATGTACCCATGCCAAAGCCGATACCATAGAAAAGCAGAATACCTATCAATGATTGTGAGATATAGTTCGTCAACGCCATCCTGCCTGGATATGCAAGGAAGGTGAGTGGCTTGGAATGACCGATGAGCATACAGAAGCCCGTGATATAGGTTGTCGCCATGGGGATGACACTGACGGCATAGAGCAAGGAATGGACGGTGAGTCCCCATGGATGGCTGTGTGTGGCACTCCATCCATAGAGTAAGGAGGTAGGAAGGGCAAGTAACAATGAGTTACGGAACCATGTCCGCAAGGGTAGTTCTGGTAAACGGGCATAGAGGCGATGTTTGCCGATCTGACTGCCGAGGATAAAGAGTCCTAATACTTTGGGCAGGCGATGACCGCTTACAAATTCCCACATCCGTTCGATAGCTCCCTGTGTCAGGAAGGCAAACATCTGCGGATAGGTATCAGCGTCCCGAAGCCATATAGCGAAATTCTCTTCTGTGATACCCTGTGAGGTTGCCTGTGTCCACCATGCGTCATAGAAAGGACGTGCGAAGTCGATACCCCCAAACTCCGTCAAGGCATCCAAGGCGATAGGAAGAAGGATGAGCAGGGTGGCCATCCATAGTTGTGTACGGTCTTTCAGATGGAAGAACAGCGGTAACAGGAGACCAGCCACCGCATAAAGCAACAGGATATCACCGTTCCAGATAAACATTAGATGCAGAAAACCGATGCCGGCCAATATCAGCATGCGTCGTATGAAGAGGGACATGGGGTGACGACTCAGTATCAGGGAGAAACCGATGCCGAAAAGCAAAGAGAATATCGTATAGAACTTCCCGTCAATAAACACATATTGCAGATAGCGTACCACCTTGTCAATCGCCGCCGTCGGCATGGCTGTCTGTTCTGCATCAGAGAGGAATGTCCATAAGGCGAACTCAGGAAAGTTGGCAAGGGCGATACCTGCCAATGCCAATCCACGCAAGGCATCCAACACGACATGTCTTTGCTTGCCAGTTGTTGGCCCTTGGTATTGTCCTTCTGTCCTCATCGTCGTCTTTTGGTGCAAAGGTACGAAAAAATGAGCATTGGGAATTGAAAATCGAAAAATTTTTCGTATCTTCGCACCCACAAACCTATAAAACTTAGAATATGATGACTTGGGCGTTGATAAGTTTAATTAGTGGATGGTTAGGATCCGTGACTGTAGAGGGTATCTTCTCGAAGATGCCGAAAGGTGAGCTGGTCAAAGTGGAATATTCTGAGCAAGGTACGATGGCTGGCTATAAGTATTATGGCTTAGTGGAAAAGCAAGAAGACGGTACCGTTATCGTCAAGGCTCAGAAAGAAAGCTATGGTGAGATTATTGAGAAAAAGGTGAATGCGGAGGTGCTTTCGGATTTGCGGGACATCATCAAGGAGCATAAGATGTACAAGTATAAGGAAAGGTATCTTCCTCCTTTCCGTGTCTTGGACGGCTATTCATGGTCGTTCTCCGCAAGGTTCTCTGATGAGGAGGTTATTGGCTCGCACGGTTCCAATGCCCGTCCTGGCGGAGATGGGTTGGGAAAGCTGCAAGAGTATATGATTAGTTTGGTAACAGATAAAAAATAGAAAGATATGGAATGGCTTGAAATTATTGCAGTGGTGGTGCTTGTGATTCTGGGTGTGATTATCTACAGAAACAAAGCAAACAATGGATAAGATGAAAAAAGGAACCTCGTTCATGAGGTTCCTTTTAGTTTTACTTATTGTTTAGCAGCAATCCTGCTCTTCACCTTGTCGACGTATGCATCGATGGTGGCGACGGCAACGATGTTGACGACATCACGTACCGAGGATCCGAAGTCGGTGAAGTGAATCGGTTTGTTCAGTCCCATCTGAATCGGACCGATAATCTCGACATCGGCATCCAGCATCTGCAACATTCTATAGGAAGAACGTGCAGAGGTCAGGTTGGGGAACACCAGTGTGTTCACATCCTTGCCGAAGACCTTCGTAAACGGATACTGTTCGTCACGCAAGTCACGGTCAAGGGTAAAGCCTAACTGCATCTCACCGTCGATGGCAAGGTCAGGATACTGTGCCTGCATGATCTCCGTGGCACGGCGTACCTTCATGGCACCGTCACTGGTGGAACTGCCGAAGTTGGAGTGGGAGATCATAGACACTACCGGCTTCTCGTTGAAGAAGCGTACACTGGTGGCTGCGAGTTTGGCAATGTCGACCAGCGTGTCTGTATCAGGATTCTCGTTTACCAGGGTATCGGCGATATAGAGCGTGCCTTTCTGGGAGTTGATGATATGCATGGCACCGAAGTGCTTGTATTCAGGACGGATACCAATGACCTCATTGACGACCTTGATGGTATTGGAATATTTGGTGTAAAGACCAGTGATAAAGGCATCGGCATCACCTGTCTCCACCATCATCATACCGAAATAGTTACGCTCGAACATCTTGTCGTTGGCCTCCTGGAAGGTATAGCCCTCACGCTTACGCTTATTAGTCAGGATCATGGCATAACGCTCACGACGCTCCTGCTCAGAAGGATGACGCAGGTTGACAATCTCAATGCCATCCAGGTTTAGGTCGAGTTTCTGGGCCAGTTTGGTGATGACCTCATCATTACCCAACAAGATGGGATGACAAATACCCTCTGCCTTTGCTTGTACGGCGGCTTTCAGCATAGTGGGATGGACAGCCTCGGCAAAGACGACACGCTGTGGATGGGCTGCGGCAGTAGCATAGAGCTTCTGTGTGAGTTTCGTCTCCTGTCCCAACAACACGCTGAGGGAGTTCTTATACTCGTCCCAGTTCTCAATCTTCTTACGGGCGACGCCACTCTCAATGGCAGCCTTAGCCACGGCTGCACTGACCTCAGTAATGAGGCGTGGGTCAACGGGTTTCGGAATGAAGTAGTCACGTCCGAAAGTGAGGTTATTCACCTTATAGACATCGTTCACCACATCAGGAACGGGTTGTTTGGCAAGATCGGCAATCGCATAGACGGCAGCCAGTTTCATCTCCTCGTTGATGGCGGTGGCATGAACATCCAAGGCACCACGGAAGATATAGGGGAAGCCGATGACATTGTTAATCTGGTTGGGATAGTCGGTACGACCTGTAGACATCAGCGTGTCAGGACGTGCCTCCATGGCATCCTCGTAGGAAATCTCAGGAACGGGATTGGCAAGGGCAAAGATAATAGGATCCTTAGCCATCGTCTTCACCATCTCCTTGGAGAGCACGTTACCTTTGGAGAGTCCCACGAAGACATCCGCTCCGTTGACAGCCTCCTCCAGGGTATGGATATCCGTACGCTGGGTGGCGAAGAACTTCTTCTGTTCGTTCAAATCCTGACGAGCCGTGCTGATGACACCTTTGGAGTCGAGCATGACAATGTTCTCCTTCAGGGCTCCGATAGCCATATAGAGTTTAGTACAGGAGATGGCAGCGGCACCGGCACCGTTGACGACAATCTTGACCTTTTTGATGTCCTTGCCGATAACCTCCAGGGCATTCTTCAGACCTGCCGCAGAGATGATGGCGGTACCATGTTGGTCGTCATGCATCACAGGGATGTCGAGGCTCTTCTTCAGACGGTCCTCGATATAGAAGCACTCAGGAGCCTTGATATCCTCCAGGTTGATACCTCCGAAGGTGGGGGCGATGCGTTCTACTGCCTCACAGAACTTCTCGGGGTCCTTTTCGTTGACCTCAATGTCAAACACGTCAATACCACCGTAAATCTTGAACAACAGTCCCTTACCTTCCATGACGGGCTTACCGCTCATGGCACCGATGTCGCCCAAGCCGAGGACGGCAGTTCCATTGGAAATTACAGCGACAAGGTTGCCCTTGTCCGTGTATCTGTAAGCATCGTCAGGATTCTCCTGAATCTCCAGACAAGGATAGGCAACGCCGGGAGAGTAAGCGAGGGATAAGTCTGTTTGTGTTCGATAAGCCTTGGTAGGTTTTACTTCGATTTTGCCAGGGCGGCCAGCCTCATGATATTCAAGGGCAGCCTCTTTAGAGATCTTTACCATACGTGTATTTTGTGTTATCGTTTATTATTAAAAAAGGAAGACTCCCAAAAGAATCTTCCCATTTCATTTCTTAGAGGTGCCTGGCGGATTCGAACCGCCGTGGACGGTTTTGCAGACCGTAGACTAAGCCACTCATCCAAGGCACCGTAAAGTTGCTCGACTGTAAGTCAACGCACCATTTTGTCTTAGCGGATGCAAAGGTACGAAGAAGCAGGCAAATATCCAAATTATTTTCGGATTATTTTGCAATTTTTCTTGAGTGCGCATCCCTCACATCCTGCACAAGGGTCTGATGGCGTCGTCAGACTACGGTATATCCGCCATGCTGCATAACCGATGGCAAGGGCCAGTATGAGGATGACAAACAGGGTTTGCATAGGGGCTATAGCTTGGAGAGTTTGCGAAGCATGAGCTTATTGATGGCCTGGATTTTGCGTCCGCTTTTTTCGATATCTTCGCGAACATTATTAATATTATTAAAGAGATCGCTGAAAGCGTTCAGGAATGGGTTGGGCTGACTGTTGTCCTCGATGGCTTCCGGATTAGTGACGATACGGATACCCAATGGTTCGATATGTACTTCTATGTCAGAATCCGTCATCAGGGGATCGCCGTCATAATGAATGGCTCCGGGTTCCATGCGATGGATATGGATGCTACGTGCCTGGAATGTCTTGATCTTAGAGTTATTTGTCAATGTCTTGTTGAATAAGTCTATGCTGATCTGTGGGGCTTCCAAGGCAGTGAACGGTTCCATGATAATCACGTCCATCATGCCGTCTTTCATCGTGGCGTGAGGGGCTATATAGGCATTGTTGCCATATTGGGATGCATTGGCACAGGCGATAAGGAAAGCCTTATAGCGCTTGGCACCTGTCTCGTCTTCCACTTCATAGGTCTCAGGCTGGTATTTCAGTCCCTCTTTCAGGACATTCTCCACATATGTGATAGGTCCCCGTTTACCTGCTTCAGCAAATTTCAAGGAAATAAAAGCGTCAAATCCCATGCCGCAGGTGCAAAAAAACGGAATATCGTTGATGACACCATAATCGAAGGACTCTATCTGGCACTGGTTGATGATGCTGATAGCCTTGCGGGGGTTCAGGGGGATGCAGAGATGGCGGGCAAGTCCATTGCCAGAGCCGCAGGGAATGATGCCTAATGCGGTGTTTGTATGAGTGAGAGACCGCGCCACCTCATTGACGGTACCGTCACCACCGACAGCCACTACGACATCCACACCGTCAGCAGCACATTGACGGGCTATCTCAGCAGCGTGCCCTTTATGCTCCGTCATGCGGACGGTGACATCAAAGCACTTGCTGTCAATGCCTTCGGCTATCATTTGGGGAATGTCATCCTTATTGTGATTACCTGAAATAGGATTTACGATAAACGTAATGTTTTTCTTATCACTCATAACTTGCATGCAAAAATACAAAATTCAAGAGAATTACTGAGGAAGAAAAAGAATTATTTTTAAAATTTTACGAATTATCTCATAAAATGTGCACGAATTGATAAAAAATGTGTACCTTTGCAGTCTGAAAACGAAAATGTCAAAACTATACCTTATCGGAATGGGACAGTTACAAGAAAAATACAAGCATTACCGTGAGCCGCAAAAATATATGGAGGCTGACGTTTACCCTTATTTCCGTGCTATTGAAGGAAAGCAAGGTACGGAGGTGGAAATGGGCGGACACAAAGTGCTCATGTTTGGCTCAAATGCCTATACGGGACTGACAGGTGACCAACGTATCATTGACGCAGCAAAAGCAGCCTTGGACAAATATGGCTCTGGTTGTGCTGGAAGCCGTTTCCTGAACGGTACACTTGACTTGCATGTACAGTTGGAGAAAGAAATTGCTGAGTTTATCGGCAAGGATGATTGCCTTTGCTTCTCGACAGGTTTCTCTGTTAACCAGGGTGTTCTTGCCATGGTAGTCGGCAAAGACGACTATATCATCTGTGACGATCGTGACCACGCCAGCATTGTGGACGGTCGTCGTCTTTCTTTTGCCAAGCAGTTGCATTATAAGCATAATGACATGGAGGATCTGGAGCGTGTACTCCAGAAACTGCCACAGGAGGCTATCAAGCTGATCGTTGTGGATGGCGTATTCTCCATGGAGGGTGACCTTGCCAAGTTGCCTGAGATTGTAGAGCTGAAGCATAAGTACAACTGCTCTATCATGGTGGATGAGGCTCATGGACTGGGTGTGTTCGGAAAACAGGGACGTGGTGTCTGTGACCATTTCGGACTGACAAATGAGGTGGACCTGATCATGGGTACCTTCTCGAAGTCATTGGCCTCTATCGGTGGATTTATCGCCTCCGATTGGGATACCATTAATTTCCTGCGTCATACTTGTCGTACCTATATCTTCTCAGCTTCCAATACTCCTGCCGCTACGGCTGCCGCCATGGAGGCATTGCATATCATTCAGAAGGAGCCGGAACGTATTGAGGCATTATGGAAAGTAACGAACTATGCATTGAAGCGTTTCCGTGAGGAGGGCTTTGAGATTGGCGACACTGAGAGCCCCATCATTCCGCTTTATGTCCGTGATGTAGAAAAGACCTTCCTGGTGACGGCACTTGCTTTCAAGGCTGGTGTGTTCATCAACCCCGTCATCCCTCCTGCATGTGCTCCTCAAGACACGTTAGTACGCTATGCTTTGATGGCAACACATACGGAAGAGCAGGTTGACCGTTCGGTGAAAGCTTTGAAAAAGATTTTCGTAGAACAAGGAATCATCAAATAATTGCTGGAAAATTTGCAAGGGTCGTAGAAAATATGTAATTTTGCACCCGCAAATTCGAGGTGTAGCGCAGTTGGTAGCGTTCCTGGTTTGGGACCAGGCTGTCGCAGGTTCGAGTCCTGTCACCTCGACGAAGAATGAGTTCCCTTTCTATTTTTAGGAAGAGAACTCTTTTTTTATTTCAAAAAATTTGGAATTCAGCCCCTTTTTCCTTATCTTTGCAACGAATAGCCTAAAAACCTTAAAGATATGATGAAAAGGCATGGGTTGTGTATATGGATGTTGTCACTCTTATTGACAACAGTATCTTTCGTGTATGCAGCAGAGGTTGACCGTACATTTAAGGTTTTTAATGCTTCAGACGGTTTGGCGGCTAATGGCGCGCAAGTGATATTATGCACCAAGACAGGTCGTATGGTCATCAGTTCTATTGGTAATATCAATTTCTATAACGGTTCTTCGTTCAATCATATTGATGCCCAATCAGAAAATATCTATGAACTGCCTAAATATACAGGGCACTATCATTTGTACTTTGACGATTCTCACCATCTTTGGGTGAAAGACAAATATCAAGTTGCATGTGTCAATCTGACGACGGAACGATTTGTCTCAGACGTACAGGGTGTATTGAATGAAATGGGATTCAACGGCAAGGCGGAAGACTTGTTTGTGGACGATGGAGGCTGTCTGTTGTTATTGGCCAAGAACAAATTGTATAATTGTAATACCAAGAAATCGATACCTGTTAAAAGTGGGAAGAATCTTCAGGATGTCGGGGCTTTTAAGAAGAAGTTGTTGTTACTGTTCTATGACGACAGTAGTGTAGAAGCTTTTGACCATGACACAGGAAAACTGTTATATAGCAAAACCACTTTGCCTTCTAATCTGATAGGTAAGTATAACCAGTCGTCAGTGCTTCTTGTAGATGATACGGGCTTTTATCAGATAAGGAACGGAAAAACCGAGGCTGTCCTGATGCATATAGATGCTGCGTCCGGGGAAGGTCGTATTATCATGGAGATGCCTTATCACCTGAATAATATGGCCCTCCGTAATGACATTTTGTATATTGCTTGTCAATTGGGTTATTGGACCTATCATACCGCCACAGGTGTAAAGACTCATCATAGAATATTGAAGAGTAATGACTATAAGAATATCCATACAGACATCAATGCGATAGCTTTTGACCTGCAAGGGGGAATGTGGGTTGGTACGGAACAGCAAGGATTACTCTATTCGAAACCTTATAAATCACCTTTTAGAGTATATAAATGGGAAGATGCCCAAGCAATGAAATATGGTGATATGCTCTATGAGGAGTCGCTGAAACAGCAGGATTCGCTGCCCCGCCGTGTTAATTGCATCTTCCATGACAGTCGTGGATGGACGTGGCAGGGTACCTATGTCGGTCTGAAACTGATCAAGTCAGAGAAAGAAAAGGCATCCGTCATGTTTGACATGGATGACGGACTCAACAATAGTGTAATACACTCTATCGTGGAAGACAACGATCATAATATATGGGTCAGTACCAGTAATGGTATCTCAGTCTTGATTATAGGGAATGATAGTGTGAGAAAGATAGTCAGTTATAACCAAGAGGATAATGTCCCCACAGAAACCTTCACTAACGGACGGGCTATGAAATTAGACGACGGTACTATCATCATGCAGTCATTGAATTATATTGTGGAGTTCAATCCCGCCCAGTTCCATACTACGAAGAATACGAATATAAAGCTATATCCCAAATTGATCGGACTGTCGGTGAATGGACAAATCATCCAACCTGGCATGGAACTTGACGGGAAGGTGATTCTTGACCGTGCCATCACCCGTACGAAGGAAATTAACCTGAATTATGACCAGAATACCATTAGCCTGTTGTTTTCGGGTCTGAATTTCTTTCGCCCAGTCCAGACCTACTATCGTGTCCGTATCAAGGGCTATGATGATAAATGGCAGATGTATTCGTCGCATGATGGAAGTGACAGGGTAGACAGCAGAGGCAGGCTACGCCTCCCGATTATCGGTATCCGACCAGGAAAATATGAGATAGAGATCCAGGCATCAATGTCTCCTGACGAGTGGCCTGTGGATCCCTATGTGTGGAAGTTGTCTATCAATGAGCCATGGTGGCGTATGACGATAGTCTATGTGACCTTAGGTCTTCTGGTGTTAGGTTTGATGATTGCTAATTTCGTCTTCTATAATAAGAATACGCGTTTGATGTTGAATCGGTATAATATCGAAGGGGGCATCATCAAACGAGTTAAGGATTTTGCCGATATGTGTAATAACATGGAGGACGAGATGCTGGATGGCGACTTATCGGCATTCACGGAGGACGTTGTTGACGTGGCCTTTGTCAATGCCATGGTGAAAGTAGTACCTTATGTGAATAGTCATGAGGATCAGGAGATTACCATGATGCGTCTGGCAGAGGTTGCACAGATGGAAGTAAATGACTTCTATGAGGTGATCTCATCCAACCTCTATAAGTCTCCACGTATGGTTGCGCAGAAACTTAGGATGCAGCGTAGCGATAAGGGAGTGCTTACTTGAAAATTAATCCTCGGAAACCGATTAAGCGCCATGTGCGTTCTCCTAAGCCTTTGAAATAGACCAAAGCCTGATAATTATTCCGGGTTTGGAAGAAATTACCTTCTGTCGGGGCGGGGCGACCTTCCCTGGTGAGATAGGCATAGGAATAATAGCCTTGTTTCTGCATAACCTGAGCCCGATAGCAATGATTAGCTGCATCGTATTGCATCTGGTAGGCTGTCTCATCAGCATTGTTCGTCCATAGGCCATGCAGGAAAATCTCACCGCAGTATGGTGTTTCTAAAGTATAGTTGACCCAGACATAATCACAGGTATAGTCAATCTCCGTACGGTTACTGTTACGGATTAAGAAGGCCCCATTGGCTGACTCGTCTGTCAGGTAGTTACGGCGTTGGCTCGTGGCAAAGGGATATACCTGATAATGGTCTCCATCCCAATGGATGCGGTCAATACCCATGGTGGGGTGACTGACATCAAGGACCTCGAATTTATGGTATTCATTCCCTCCATCGAAGATGAGTTCCCTTTGGTGTTCCCATTTCATCCCCTGTTGATAGGTATAATGGGGACGCACATTGATACGTGCCGTCTGCTCGTTCCAGTTTTGCATCACCACCGTATATATCTCCTCGTCAGGACGTACCGTCTTCACCTGTTTATAGTCTATCTGCATTGTCAGTTGCTGATGACTCTTGTTGACATCAATATCCGTATTTGTTGTCACACTCAGTCCAATATTTAGCAGTTGTTCTACGACATAGAACTCTGCATCCAGTATTTTCTCATGACCGGTATCCTCGTCGTAGATACTCAACCGGTAGTTGCCGCTCATCCGTATACGACATTGGTCGTTGGGTATCGTAAATCCGTAGTGGGTGTAGTTGACGGTGGTGTTCAAAGAATTGCGGTAGGTCTCTATAGGAAAGTCGTTGAATCCTTCCAGCCAGTCACTTTCAAAGACCTCTGTTGCTTCCTCCCAGTCGGCTTCGCAACGGGTCAGGTGACAGATATAGCGGTGTGTGTCATGGGAAAGCTCGTCAAATCCGATTTGTAGGATGTCGCTACTTCCTAACTCCATGACAGGTCTGTTCTGCCAGTCGTTATTGACGATGGTAGTTAATGTCTTGACAGTGGGCGAGTATATCCTGTTACCTGCCTGCACCATGACAGAGAAAAGCAAGAATATAATAGTTATTCGCTTCATCGTGTGCAAAAATACAAAAAAATTGTCAATTGTCAATTGCAATTGTAAATTATTTCGTACCTTTGTCATTTAAATGACGAAGGTATGAGAAAATGGACGTTAATATTATCCCTGATAGCAGTGATTCTGTTCTCCTATTCCTGTGGTAACAGAAAAAATGCTGCTGACTATGACGGCATGATTGACAGTATTCGTAGGGCAGAGGCAGCCAAAGAATTATTGAAGCCTGTAAGCAACGATCCTGTTATGGCTTTCATGGATTCGCTGAGTATTAAATCCGTTCCCATGAAGTATTCTATGGAGTTCGTGGAGTATCTTCCTCAGATGACGAAAGTCCCGGTAACATTTAATAGCCGTTTCGACTATGAGAGCAATATTGCATTATATGCCGTCAAACTGCCTTCGTACAAAGATTACCATATGATGTTGCTGGCTGAGAAGGTGGATTCCACAACGACGACCCTGTATCTCTGCACGATGAATCAGGAATATGTGTTGGTTGACCGCCTGTGTCTTTATGAGCAGAAAATAGAGAACAGGGACGGAAAATTGGGTGTGATGCGTCAAGAGTATTATGTCACGAGCCAGTATGAGGTAACCCTTGTCAGTTATTTCAGGGGTGAGGAAGACGAAGAGGAAAGCGAGACAGCCGCCTGTCGGTATGTCATTAATAAAGAAGGTAATTTTGAAGAAGTCATCATAGAACTATGATAGAGGTAAGAGTCGGTGACAGTCAGTTGCGTAAGGCGGCTAACGAGGGAATGGATGCTTTCGTGGGTGTTTTTGTCGAGGCTATCCGCCAAGGAATTAATGGTGAACTGACCCCAGAGACAATGGCACAGTTGAATGCCGACCAACTCACGCTGTTGGCATGGGACACACTCCATGAGGAAGTCATGGATGGGGGATTTGTACAGTTGATACATAATGGCTATGGTCCTTTCATCTTCAAGAACCCATTTGCCAAGGCAGTTAAGTTATGGGGCTTACGTGACCTCTCCAAACTGGTCTACGAGGCACATACCCTCTATATAAAATATCATGAACAGATAGAGCAAGACTGTACGGAAGATGAGTTCATGGCATTGTTCGAGCAGTTTCCTGCTTTCGACGACCTGGACGATGAGTTTGTGGAAAATGAGGAGGCATGGACGGCACAGATCGCTGAATATATTGACGGGCATCTGGAACAGTTTGCTCATATAGAGAAAGAGAAATGAACAAGGACGAAGAGAAGATCAGGAAGAAAAGTCCTGTACAGATACGCAACAAGAAAGCCTCGTTTGAATATTTCTTCATCGAGACTTTTACGGCAGGCATTGTGCTGACGGGGACGGAGATCAAATCCATCCGTCTTGGTAAGGCCAGTCTGGTGGATACCTATTGTTTCATCACCAATGGGGAAATATGGGTGAAGGGCATGAATATCTCTCCCTATTTCTATGGCTCATACAACAACCATGAGATGAAACGTGATCGTAAGTTGTTGTTGACAAAGAAAGAGATACAGAAACTGTTTTCCGCCACCAAACAGACGGGATATACCATTGTGCCACTGCTGGTGTTCATCGATGAGCATGGTCGTGCCAAGATGGACATAGCCCTTTGTAAAGGTAAGAAGGAGTTTGACAAGCGTCAGACGCTGAAGGAGAAGGAAGACAAACGTGAGATGGACCGCGTAAGGAAGAGCTATTGAACATTGAGCATTGAACATTGAGTATTGAACATTGAAGAGAATTAACGATATTATCAAGGAGCGAATACTGGTACTTGATGGTGCTACGGGGACGATGATTCAGCAATACAATTTGTCTGAGTCTGATTTCCGTGGACAACGGTTTGTCGATATACCCGGACAGATGAAAGGCAATAACGACATGCTTTGTCTTACTCGTCCTGATATCGTGGAGGATATCCACCGCAGGTATTTGCAGGCAGGTGCTG
>JAEEGL010327200.1_pt1 | contig 18309 bp, 18 predicted proteins | sample 9134231 | NCBI WGS metagenome assembly JAEEGL01 (sample SAMN16246548, study PRJNA631951) | gut metagenome | biome: gut microbiome; feature: rumen; material: fiber-attached | host: Bos | place: Iran: Karaj | collected 2018-10 | reverse complement strand
GTTATGAAAAGGCTTGTCATTTTATTTGTCGCAATGCTGACGGGGTTCGGGGTATATGCCCAGACGCCCGGATTCACTTTCGCACTGGACGAGGTGGAAAAGCCGGAAAAAGGGCTGTACGGCCTTCGCTCTGGCGAGGATATCGCAAAGACTCTTCATACTCCCAATGAGTTCGATGCCCATATCCCCGAAATCCTGGCAAACAGTTTCAAAGACGAACCGGATCTACATGTTATTGGTGAGGATGTGCTTTTCCAGATGCTGGTGAAGGCCTGGTGCCAGCACCGCCCAGTTGTGCTCACACCGGATGCCATATGGATGGTGATTTCGCAGGGATTTAGCCATTATGTGAACAAGAATCCCGAAAAAGTGCGGAATAAACTGGTGTCGCACGAAGGACAGATGGTTCTTAGGGTACGAACCAACGACCTGTTGAGCAGCCAGGCGGATTGGGAAGGAACGATTGGCAAGTTCGTCTCTGAAATCGAGAAGTATACCAACAACAAGGTAACCGAAACCCTCGTGGCAGACTTTTCCACCACCGGGGTCAACGAACGCATCGCTTCGGAAATCACCCTGATGGACGTAGTGAAGCCATATTTCAAGTACGAAGCGTTTTACATAGTCTGCGGCATCCCTTACATCACACTGACCGGCACTCCGGAGGATTGGGAAAAGGTACTTGCCAAAACGAAGGCGCTGCGCCGTTTCGGCCTGGACTGGTGGGTGAACGACCTGGAACCTATCCTGGAAGAATTCATCAATGCGGCCAAAGGGCGTCCCGACTATTGGTTCTGGAAAGATATAGTCTGCAAAACACGTCCCCGGACAATCCAGGGGCCTACCTGCGCCAGGCACTCCCCTCCCGTCACCAGGGTGGATGGATGGTTCCTGAAGTTCTTCCCCTTCGATAGTAACGGACGCACTCCGGAAGAAGTGCCCATCACGAAGACCATGCTCTCCGAAACGGTCTGCGTACCGTTTACTTTTATCCGTGTGGATGAGTGCATGGAGCCCATCGACTCCACCAAGATGGAGCTGGTGGCCGGCATCGTCGCCGTGAAGGAGGATCCGGCCACATTTGCACTTACACCCCATATCGGGTGGCTGGTGCGGACGCCTGAGTCGGAGGAAAGCATCGCGAAAAGGAAACACGAGCAGGATTCAATAAGCAGGGCATTCCGCGAGCAGATGTTCGCTAAGAACAACAACCCTCGGAAATATTGGGATGAGGGATGGTTGAAATATGGAGATTTCGCATCTTCCTTCTATTCGGAGACTCAACAATTCCATCTGGAATATGGCATCGAATGGTCGGAGACCCGCACAAGGGCCGGTAATACAACCTTCATTTCTCCGACCTCAAGAGCCTTCATGGTTCCGTCGGGCTCATGGATCGACCCCAAACACAAGACCGGGGCTACGCTGACGCTTGCTCAGAATGCCTTTAATTACGTTGAGTTGGCCCGCCGGAAGGCGCAGCAAGAATTGGTATCAGGGACTCGGGCCAGCAGATCGGCGCTGGTTGCCACCCATTTGGATCTTGCCAAGAAAAACATGGCAAAAATGATCGACAGCACCCAGAACGGCAATAATCTGTTCAGGACTGTCAACTTCCTGAATAGCACCAAGGAAGAACTTGAAAAGACGCCGGAAGCCAAGTTTGAAGATCTTCATCTGATTCCTACCGGCTTTGGATTCGCACTCCACTGTAATGCCGGCTACGAATTGTTTTTCGGGGATATTACCGATTACGTCACACCTCTCGCCGGGGTGGGTTTTGGCTTCGACGTCACCTACAACAGGTTTGCCCTTATGCTTGACGGCCTGCTTGGATGGGGTGGACGATACAAGAAAACCGTCACTCTGGACGGCTATTCCTGGAATGCCGGAGAAAAGATTACCGGCGGGAACCTTTCCGCTTCCCTGGGCTATGCCCTGTATAACACCCAATGGTGGAAAATCACGCCGTTCGCGGGCGTAGGCGTAGGATTCCTGGATTATCCGCATAGTCCCACCGATCCTGCCAAGAAGAGCGATGAAATCGCCGGATTCAGGTTTCAGGGAGGACTGGCTGCCGAATACAAACTGAACCGCATTGTGAGCATCGGAGGAGCCGCCGAGCAGACGGTGCGAGCCAGCGTCTATGTGGCCCGCACATCTCTCCGACACCTACCCCAGCCGTGGTCCCTCAACCTTGGTTTGGGTTTCAATTTCTTTGAGTGGTGAGATGAATCATATGTTGCGTTCTACAACCCCCAGTCCGAAGGCTCGCACTGGGATTTGGCAGCGGCGGGGATATCGGGGAAGAAGACGATACCTGTCTTCTTTTCTATCTCGGCTACGGAAACGGCATAGTCCGTTATCTCTGCCGAAGAGCCGACGGGCAGGACCGAGTCGAACCAGAAACCGATGGTTTTGAGCTCGCTTTCGGTGCATTTCCTGACATCCTTTCCGGTAATACCATTACGCGTCCGGAGAAGTATCTTGTACTGATGAGTTGGGCATGACGCAGGCTTTGGAATTGTCGGAGCGGTTGTTCCAGTTGCACGCGTCGAATTCGATGTTTTCGTCGTTGGCATAATGGCATCCGGCCACGACATAAAGGGTATCGTAGCATATCTCGCTGCCACGCTGCCAGTGCATGTTTTCGGTCTCGCCCCACAAAGTGCCGAATATGCCCGCTCCCGCATAGGAGTTGGACTGCGGCGCGATGTTCACCGGGTAGAATGTCTGCAGGTTGAGTTCCGATCCCGCTCCAGCCCTGCTGGAGGACATGCAGAGGTGTCCCTTGGTCCAGCTGCCACCGGTAATGAGGGGAGAAGATGCCGACCAGTACATGAAACCGTCTCCAGCGATATCCCAGATTATAGACTGTTTGTCGAGGGGGAGGTCCGGATACCGCATCCAGGGATCGCCACCCAGTTCGTTCGTGGAGCGTCCCGAGCCTTCGGCATATATACTGTGCATGGGGAACGCCACCCAGATGGGATTGTGCCTGCGGGTGTCGTAGCAGAAAGAGAAGTTGCGAACCCGTTTCTTGCTCTTTACAGTATTGGCATACAGGGTGTTATAGTAATAATCCGTATTGGTCTTGTCGAATACGGGGAGCTCGGCGTAAGGGTTGGTGAAGCTTGTAACGCCTGAGTCGGGAGGCGTCTGGGACCGCCCCTGCGTAACGATTACCGACGCCGACGCCATGCCGCACGTTATGTTGACAACCGCTATGCGGTCGTCTTCATCCTGATTGACACGGGCAAAGAGCGTAATGGTGTCGTCCGTGGTACCCTGATTCGGGCTCACGCTCAGCCACGAAGATGCCTCGGCATCGGCAGGCGCGGCTGTCCAGAAGCCGCTGGCCGTGAATGAAACCGTTGCCGTTCCGCCTTCTGGAGGAAAGATTATATTGCCATCCGACGTGATGACGATGGAATCCTGCGGAGCCTTTTCGCAGGAAAAGACGACCATCAGGGCCAGTGCGGCGGAAAGGTAACGCAGGAATCTCATAAATTAGAACCTGTAACCGATACCGAGACGGCCGCCGAAATAGTTCATTCCGACACCTGCCTCGACCATACCGAAGAATCTCTGGCCGAACTCGACGCCGATGGGGTTGAGTTGGGCATCGAAGGAGAGACTTGGATCACTGCTGCCTAATGAAAGCAGTATACCGGCCTCTACGGAGCCGTAAAGCTTCACTTTAGGGCGGGAAAGATAGTTGCAGCGACCGACCGCGTCAACCGGAATGAAGGTGCAGAACTGCTGGGAATGGATTGCTCCTGAATCCTTGTCAACAGTCTTGAACACACATCCGGTGTAGCCGGTGCTGAGGCCGGCTGACCAGCGCGAGTTAAAATTGTAGAGAACGTCAAAGCCAAAATACGGAGGAATATCGATTTTGAGCGTCTCGTTGTTTTCTTCGTTGGCGCTGACTGCGATACCGATAGCGATCGCGCCGAAAAGAGAGACCACCACGGGCACCGACGGAAGATATCCGGCAGATGTCCTGACAGTCCATTTCTGTTCCACTGGTTCCTGCGCAAAAACCGGCATTGCCAGCGCGAGCAGGAGAATTGCGGTTATCAGTTTTTTCATCTCTTTATAGTTTTATTTTCTCCAAAGATACAAATTTTGAATATCTTCGCGAAATGAAACGGATTATCGTACTGTTCGCATTCCTGTTGGTGACGGTTTCTGCCATGGGGCGGGACAAGGTTCGTTTTGGCGCAGATGCCACCGCGGACTGCTTCCTTCCGGCAGATAAAATATCTTCTGTAAGTATCGGCATCGGGGCTCGCGCCCGTCTGGGAGAGCGCGACCAATGGCTAAATCTCGTGAGCGGCATCCGGTATATCTACGGACGGCGTCTGTCCGGATTCCAGGTTCCTATCATGCTGAATGCCAACCTGGTGAAGATGGATTGGGGCTCCGCGTATCTTGGAGGCGGATTCGAATTCGACTTTTTCGGCAGATATCTCGGCTGCATGAAATACCAGATCGGCCTTGCATGCGACCATCTGGACTTCCGCATTTTCTACAAGCCCTATCAGGGCGACCTCGGTGCCGGGGTGGGGTATTTTTTTAGGGCCCACACCTTCACCATTGAAAGTGCCTTCCACGGGCTTGAGAGGCCATTTCGGCGGGGAAGGTGTCAGGGGTAAAATTCCACCTTCCCCAAACAAGGCAGTCGAAGACAGGGCACGAAAAAAGGCGTCGCGGGAAAGCGATGCCTTTTTTCGTGCCCAGAGCGGGAACACTAACCATTCGGGATAAATAGCTTATAACCAAACATTTAGCTAGTTATATGATTATTATAGGGTAATATTTGGGAAACATTTCTGTCCGTTGGTGTCTTTCTATGACTCCATATTATTATTAATCTACACGTTCTCTATATGACCTTTGATTATGCATTTCTCTGGGTATATCTCATTGAATGCTCTTCGGAAGCTAACATCAGCATAATCAGCCTGGTCTTTAAAGGCGCCTTTGCCTAACCACTGTGGGCCATGAAATAATCTTCTTGCTTTTTCGTATTTTCCTTTCTCGTTTCCAATAATATATTTGATGACATAAAGAAGCTCATAACCATATCCGCTATCAATCCATTCAATACCATCACCATCATAATTGTTTGGCTTAAGTCTACCGGATAAAACATAAACAAGTTTTTGTGCGTCAGATGATGAGACTAAACCCCAAGAGGTGATAGTATTAATTAGCTGAGCAAACTTTCTACCCCCGCATTTTTCAACGTAATAATCAACTTTGAAGTGTTGGCCTGTATTCTTCGCATCTCTGGGATATTTGCTGGTAAAGAAGTCCTCAGGTAAAACTACATACTCATTACTTGAATTATCGTTTTCTTGACCGGTTTCAAATGACGCAGCCGCTATTGTTTCTTGTTCTTGGCCAGTCGGCGCAGGCTGGTTATCGCTATCACTGGTCTGTGAATTTTGCTCGGTGTCACCACTCTCTTCATCTTTGAAGTATAATGTCGCTATCTCGTTCTGCTCATCTTGAGTAAAGAAGATTTTAACGGCATACGGGAAGTGCTTGAACATCGCGGCAAATAATAACTGAGCGACTTTCGAAAAGGGCTCGAATAGTGGATTGTTAAGAATTCTGTCAACCTCGTTCAATTCCTCGTCGTAGAAGAAACCGATATAATGGTATAAGATTGCCAAGTCTAGTCCCCCTAAAGTAATAATCTGGGCAAATTCCTCGTTAGCATTAGGCCAAAGCTCGCTTAATAGTTCTTGCCCAAGATTCAATGACAATAAATCTCCAATTACGCTGTCAGCTGAAAAGCCCATCATTGTTATCAGTGGACGGACATAACCAAGATCATCCTTATTAACGGAGTCTATACTTTCCTCATCCTCCAATGGTTCTTCATCCAATTGTTTGCCATATATAGCCTCAATATATCCGGCAATCTCTGCAATTTCAGTTAAATCAATTTCGCCATCCCGACAAAGAGCTTTAAAAGAGTCGAAATCTCCATTCTGTATAGCCTCGAAAATATCATCTGAATAAATGGCGGAGCATTTAATATCCGTGAGCAGCCCGTTAAGTCCATAAGGAGTCATACCCTGAAGGAAACTGAACAAATCTTTTAAGCCTAAACGGAAAGTGTCAAATTTAATATTAACGTTGGTAGCAGTAATTAATTTGGTCAATGCAACCTTCATGGACACTGGATGATTGCAGAACACGTAGTAACATACCTTTCTGAGTGGACGAAGCAAGCCAAAACAAACCATAGAAAGATAAATATCCTTATCCTCATACGCTGACTTCGCTTCTTTATAAAGTTCTAGCGCCTCTTGTATAGAATAAGGTTCACCGTAATACTTCTCGGCAGAAGGCGTTTCTGCAAAGAAAACTGCTTTCTGAAAATAATCCGAATCATTTGGAGAGATTAGCCCCATGCGTATAGCCTCGTCAACAAAGGCTTTTGCTTTTTCGATATCAAAGTAGCCAAATTCTTTTTTAGCTGCAACCTCCGCGAACGCGTACGGATCATTATCTACAATTGTTTTTAATCCAGATAAATACTCTTCACGCCATTTCGTCCACTGTTCTACGCTTGCCATACTGTTTTCTATTTATATTCACCTATTTTCCTTCCCCAATAGCCCTTTCCGCCAACTTCTTCCACTCATCACGCTCTTCCTTCAACATCTCTATCTCCTCCTTCAACTGCAAATTCTCCCGGTACAAATCATCCACACTCCCACTCCCAGCCAGAACATCCTTATACTTCTTTTCATTCTCCTCCAAAGCTGCGAAAAATTCCTCCGGCCGCTTTCCATCCAATCGAACATGAGTACTGCTGCCTATCTTCTCTATCTTCAGCCAGACTTTGTTTATCCTATGTTCAGATCCATCGGCCGGGTTAGTTATACGCAGCTGAAATGAATACACTTGACCATTCAGCAGCAAATCCTTTATCACACGATCACTAGTACCCAAACTCCTGCAAAACTCGACGGTCTTGGCTATATCATCGGTGTATGGGAAGAACTCGTGTAATATCTCCAGGTCTTTGTCGGTTATCGTTGCCATAATCTTTAGTGTTTATTTCCCATTGGCGTATAAATCAGGTGGAAGTGATCCCCCTTTGATGCACTAGGGTATGCGTCTTGATTCCTTTTTCTTGCCTGCCTTTTTTCTTTTTTCTCTAACGCTTTCTCTTTGATTTTCTTTCCCCTTCTTGCCATCTTATGCACTTCCTCCGCAGTTGGCTTAACCACGTTCCCACCTGTTAATGCGGCTTCGAAATACAACTTCATTTCTTCCGGATGCTCAACAAACAGATGCTTCCTAAATTCATAAAGCGTTTCAAAACAGTTTTCACAGCACTGATAAACATGTCGACGATTCTTTTTCCCCGCCTCTATCTGTTCAAGGATACCTTTTACCTGAATACCAGTCATCGTCATAGATGATTCTGGCTGCTCAGATTGTATTTCCGAAGAAAGGCCCGTGATGGTGTCCTCTACAATGTCACCCTCATTATGGATCTCAATCTTAGGCTCTTCACCGTATTTGTGGTCGATGAAAGCATATATGCACTTAGTAAGTATCTGAAGAGCCATTGGGTTGGTAATCTTTATCAACTTCCAAACCTGCTTGCCAGTTGATTTATCCCGGAGCCTTTTGAGCGGACGGCCTTCGGGGGTCTGATAGGGATAGTATGCTTTCAAAATACCTGCTTCATCATGACACTTCCCTTTCAACGCATTGGCGGTATCACGAACTTTACTGTCAGACCGCGTGAAATAAATGGAGTAGTTCAGCCGCAGAATTCGTCTCTCTTCTTCGGTGTAAAGGGATGCGTATGGGGAGGCCATTTTACTCATCTTATATTATCTATTATCATTTCTTTTCTTTTGACATCAGTCATCGTGATCAAAGCGTGCCAGAGCCCAGGTGTCAATGTCGTTCCTGTCGAAGTATATGGAGTCTTCGTTCATTCTAGTTGAAACTTACTGGGCAAGTGCATATCACAGGAACTATTCCGACCATCTTACCCGGTGTCCATTTGGGTGAACTACTGATGACTCGGACAGCTTCAGCATCAAAGGCAGGATCAATACCACGAATAACCTTCACATTTCCAACATGCCCCGTTTCATCGACTATGAACTGAACAATGACCCTTCCTTGGGCACAACCAGCTTCATGTGGATAAACAAGGTTTTTGTTTACCCACTCCGTGAATGTTCCAAGATCGCCTCCATTGAAAGTGGGCTTTTGTGAGATAGCATTATAATAGACGGGTGGTACCCCGGTGAAGGAGATGTTATTATTGTTACGGAATTCGGATACCTTCTTCTGCTGTTCCTTAATCTCCTGTTTAAGAATAATTTCTTCGTTAAAAAAGTCTCTAACGTCCTTATAGTTGTAGGGTTCAGGATACTTGCAATAAGTACTCCGATTTGTCCACTTACGGGTCTCTATGGAATTATCATTTTCGTAATGCTGCTTTATAGAACGTTTAAGAGAAGTGATTTCGTAGGTGGGAATCTCTTTGTCAGGCGCACCGGTGATGGCTCTTGCATCTGGACCAGAGATGGCGGCAGTGCTACCATCCATATAGATAATGGACACTCCGGTAAGACGCAGTTCACTCGCACTCCAGTTGTAAATGATGCAGTCCCAGACACCTCCGCCCTCGGCTCCAGGATACACAGGACCAGTATCTTTTCCGGAGAATGAGCTGGTGCGTCGGATGGTACAGGCAACCCGATCGTTCACTGCATTGTAGACGACGCCATTCCAAGTCAAATACTTTATAGTCTTGTTGGAGTTGTTGATGTAGGAGAACTTATAATCGCAACCGGCAGCGGAGTTGGGACTTCTTAGGGTCGCCTCTGTAATCGTAAGCAACTTGGAGGCTCGTTTGGCCGATGCAGACAAACTTGAATACCACATGTTGTATTCTTCAGCCTGCTTTGCTTGCTTTTCGGCTATCCTTACTGCGGCAACAGAATCGCTTATATGAGGGATGTTAGCTTTTTCGACTTTGAGACGTTCTAGGTTGCGGTCAATCTCTGCCCGCTTATCCATCATGCTAATATCGTACTCGCTATTCAGGAAATCCAGGCGATCCGTCAACTTGGCATAGTAATCATCCATGGCCTTGTTCTTGGCATCGAGAATGCTGTTATCTGCGACCTGATCTGCGGCTATGATATAAGTAATATCTTCGTATTTAACGATGTAAGTATCATAGTGGAAGGTGCGTGAGCTCTTACCGTAGCCGATTACTTTCAGAGCGACAGGCTTGGATAGTTTCTTGGTCTTCCCGAATGAGGATTTGTTGGAAGGGTTCGCAATGAGAACTATTTCGTTCTCTACTTTCTGGAGAAGCTCGTCTTGAGTAATCTCCGCCATTACCGCCTTGGGCTTATTCTGAATACGATAAGTATCCTTCTCCTTTAGGTAGGCTGCATCGACTTGCCCAAACAAGGGTAAGTTTATTAGAAATGCTACCAGTGTTACTATCAATGATTTATTCATATACAAGCATTAAAGTTTGTGTAGTGTAATCTGGATATTGGTGCGTTTCTTCACGTTACCCAAGTTGTCAGTACTTTCCATTGTACCTGAAAGATCCATCTCACCATTATCTATATCAACATCAAACACTCCTCCTTGAATGGTGGTTTCTCCAACTTCCGATATCTGCTCCCCATTCATTCTAACATAAGAATACTGCTGGTCAGGGATGGTTATTTTGCTGCCGGAAAGGGTATACTTAACTTGACCACTATAATTGTCGTACATTGTTAAGGATGCAGAACAGCTTGGGCAAGGGGTAATATGGGACTTGCTTATGCTCAGAACCTCTTTAACGGCAAATATTGCCATTATTCCCTGTTGCGGTCTCCACCCTGAATCAGTGTTAGAAGTAATCTCCTGCACTTCGATAGAATCTACGTACCAATTGCCATTTAGTTCTGATTGGGTGACTTTGCTACAAGAGGCCAAAACGACATACATTAGGAGTACAGCTGCCGAAAATAGAAGAAATAACAACCGTTTCATACTCTTTTACCGTGTTTTATTCGATAGTATACGAAACACTAACTCCACTATAGCCCTTCCCAGTCCTCTCAACCTTTACGACAAACGGACTATTGCCTTTCTTCACTTCAATCCTAGCGGCACGTGTCTTTGTATCGTTTGTATTCGAAACCCAAATCCGGAAAGTCGCTTCATATCCAACAGCTACAGGACCGATTATTCTCTCGAAAGTCTCTCCTGACAAATCCGAAAAAGATTGTTTCTCACCTTTTTCATCCGTATAGCTCACATTGTAATTAGTTTCCAATCCTTCCGAAGCATACTTTACGTAGTACTCCGTCTGTTCTGCTGTTGAGTCCTCCCCGGTGTCAGCCTTAGTGCAAGCGACAATGCAAAGCGGCAACACAATCATGAGCAAACTAATAATCCTTTTCATATGCAGCGTTTATAACTTATGATTTCAATTTATCAATGGCAGCAAATACTTCCTCTATCTTCTCTACAATGCGATGTTGGATGGAGAGAGGGGGAAGAGGAAGAATTAGTTCTTCAATTTTGTTTATGGCTAATTTGGGCTGACCTACTTTGGTCGTGACATCTTTGATCTGTTGTTTGATAAATGGTGATTTCAAAAACACATATAACCATTCTTTGCAAATGAATCTGTTGGAGAAAACTAGTTTATCTGCATTCTCAGTAAGGTTAGCACCATCAAGTTCTTCCGGGACGGTTCCAACATCCCCTATCGTTCCTGCGACGGTGATATATATATCATCCTTCGAAATAGTATAGCGTTTGATAGACGCAACTATATCAATGGGAACATATTTTAAATCGCTTGTGAGAATACTGCCATTCTTCATATCAGACACTCGAATATACTTGTAGCCTGTATCTATGTCGGATAATCTCCTTCCTGCGGGTATCCTCTTGCCACCCTTGACATCACATATATCTTTTACTAGCGTCCAGCACCACCCTTCTGGCAGTTCCCAAGGTTCTTCCTCAATGGTTGATAGCGTGAGTTTCTTGGCTTTCTTGCCCTTCTCCTTGTCCTCCTTTTCCTGGCGCTCTTTCAGAATCTGTTGCAGGAGTTCTGATGCTGTGGATTCCCCTTCAGGAATGTCATTGGGTACAAGGTTACCGTGGATAGCCTCTTGGAGCACAGATTTGCGCAGCTTATCTGGGAGAGTTTGATTAAGTTCTTCCAGTTCTCCATTAGCCTTATCATACTCATCCACAATAGGGAATAACTCTTCAATTTTAGCAACGATAGCCTTCTGGATGGATAGAGGAGGGAGGGGGATATCTGTTGCATTGATAGAGTCTTTGTTCAGGGTTTTTCCTTTCACCGCATCTTTTGACTCGCTGAAATTGGTAAAGAACGGTAATAACCAGAATAAGTACATCTTCAAAGGATGAAGCCACTCTGGGAGAAGAAAAGTTGCAATAGCTTCGTTATGGTATGCATCTATCCCCAAAATACAAGTTCTGCCAACAGTTAGTTTAAAGCTCATTATGAGAGAGCCTTTCTTGCTGATTCTATTGGAAAAGACATCTTTCTCTGCTAACGGCGAAACACATTCTTTTGTGCTTGTGACCACACCGTAATCTTGCATATCAGAGATAGATACCCAAGGCTTTGTCCCGGATGACCAATATGCTGTGTTTGCCCTTTCGGGAGTCTTCCCCACCAATCTATCAGCAAGGTCACCCAATTTACACCAACACCATCCTTCTGGTAGTTCCCAGGGCTCCTCTTCTACTGTTGATAGAGTGAGCTTCTTGGCCTTTTGACCCTTCTCAGCATTCTCCTTCTTCTGGCGTTCAACAAGAATGTCCTGGAGCAATTCAGCACCAGTCTTCTCTCCTGACTCAAGAACATTGGGAACCAGGCGTCCTTGGATGGCCTCCTGAAGTATAGAGTTCTTTAATTGCTGCCCTGTCATAGCTATTTCTTCAGTAAGGCTTGGATAGACTTCAATGTAGCATCTATCTTTGCATCTAGTGCGATACGACGCTCGTGATAATCCTTCAGAAGCTCGTCTGGAGTAAGGATAACCTCTTCCTCCTTAGGATATTTGCATAGGTCAAGATTATATCCGGATTCTGCGATCTCTTCCGCAGAATAGCACTTGGCCTTGTAGGTAATCTTTGCGGGATCTTCAGTAGGATCTGCTATCTCAACACGGTTCTCCCACCAGTCATTCACGACCTGCATATGCTCTGGTAAGATAGGCTTGGTCTTGCTGAAGTGCTTATACCCTTCCGGCATATCCATTCGATAGACCCAGACATCCTTTGTCTTGAATCCATTGGGAGCATCAGCGGCTCGCTTGTTATCGAAGAACAATATGTTTGTGGTGATAGATGTATAAGGTGCAAATACCGAAGAGGGCAACCTGATGATAGTATGCAAGTTCATCTCCTTGAGGAGGATCTTCTTCACCTCAATCGAAGCGTTGTCAGATCCAAATAGGAATCCATCAGGGATGATGACACCGGCACGACCATTCTGCTTCATCCTCTTGCAAATATAAGCAAGGAAGAGTACGGCTGTCTCAGATGTCCTAACATTTTCAGGGAAGAATGTGAGTTCGGCACTGGTGGTCATACCGCCATAAGGGGGATTCATTCCAATCACATTCACCTTATCTACCTCATCGTAGTCATTGATATTTTTAGAGAATGCGGTTCCCTGGGTGATGGCAGGATTATCTATTCCGTGGACAAGCATATTGGTGGCACAGAGAAGATATGGGATTGCCTTGAGCTCACATCCAACAATTGCGTTCTGAAGCTGCTCTACCTGCTTTTTAGTCTGTACCCCCTGCTTATTAAGATGGTCTATCGCTGCCGTCAAGAATCCACCAGTACCACAAGCGAAGTCGCCAAATCTTTCTCCCAACTGGGGATTAAGCTGTTCGACTATAAACTGGGTGACGGCTCTGGGCGTATAGTATTCACCAGTTTCCTTGGATGACTGCATTATACGGAGCATCTCCTCGTACATCTGACCGAACAGATGGCGCTGCTTTGCGTCGTGATAGTTGAGTTCGTTAACCAGGTCTACCAACTTCCGGAGCTGTACGCCATTCCTCATATGCTGGGTTAGCCCCTGGAACACCTTTCTGACTATCATCTGCCTTGGCTCCAAACCAGAGACAGACATAGTAGCACAATGATTATAAAGCTTATTAACGTGCTCGACAAGGGCATCTCCAGTTAGGCTGGTCCCATTTGCCCGGTGTAAAGCCCAAGCGCTCCACTGATACTCAGCAGGGATAGCAGGTATATATGAGCGTCCGTTTGAATCAGCCTCATCTGCCCACTCTTCCTCAAGTGCGTTATAAATCCGGAGAAAAATAAGCGATACAAACTCCTCCAGTCTTTGATATTCGGTGCTGACACTGCTATCAGCCCGCATTATATCACGAGCAGCTTTCCAAGTAAATGCCATTTCTTATGAAGTATAATTGTAGTGTGTTTCGGGTTGATAAAACATATTCTCTATCTCATTGATAACCGACTTGTAATTGGCGGTTCCGCCGAAGAGAGTCATCTTGATGAATATAGGTGTGCCAATCTTTGCAATCTCAGAGACCTTGAGTGCATCCTGGCTTTCAAAGGCAAGGATACCCTGTTTGGCGTAGGTGTCCAGCAGAATCTCCAGAACTTTGCGGGCATCTCCACTATACTTCTCCAAGAGCTTCTTTTCTTTCACCCTGCGGGCTCTGTCTTTCCTTGATATGGTCTGCTGCTTAAAGGCAACATTGCAGATTATATCGAAGATGTCCCTGTCTGCGAACTGGTCCGGATAGAGTTTCCTCAGCTCAGTCAGGTCTACACCTTCTTTCTCGAGCAGATCCACTATCGTCTGCTTCCTCTCGGCAGCGTTCCACTTCTGGAGGAAATCGTCAAGAGAAGAGAATATGTTCTTGAGATGGTTGTGGGAGTACTCTATGTACGATGTGGTCAGCGGCCGCCCCTCCTTATCAAGCACCATCTTAGTTTCGTGGTCTATGAGGATCTCTTGGCCGTCGCCGGTGATGATAGGTTTCTTGCCAGGGTTCGGATCACCCTTCTTGGCTGGCTTTTTCTTCTTTTTATCCTTTCCAGGGCGTGTGGGTGGTTCAGGCTCTCCATCAAACTCAGGATCGAAGAACAACTGGGTTGCACCTCTGAAGTCGAGTATATCAAAATAGTACTTCCTATCCTCTACGATACGGGTTCCACGGCCAATAATCTGCTTGAACTCCGTCATGCTGCTAATAGTACGGTATAGAACAATCAAGCCTACTGTCTTGGTATCCACGCCGGTTGACAGGAGCTGTGATGTAGTAACGACTGTCGGTGTAGGGCAGTTCTTGGAGATGAAGTTCGTGATTTCCTTCTTGCCTTCAGTGTCGCTGGCAGTAATCCTCATCACATACTTATTCTGGTTCTCCACCTGCCGGGCCTGGTTATAATGGATGAGTGCTTTCCTCATATGGGCTGCATCAATCTCCTCATCACAGAAAACGATTGTCTTTGTCATCGGCCCAATCTCCTCCAGCATATCGGTGATACGCTTAGCTGCAACCAGGTAGTGCCCTTCAATTCCAATATTCCTTGGCAAGTCAGCCTGGTAGACCTTATCACCAGGCATTTTATCACCCGCTATAGATGCTTCCAGTTCATTAAGGCGGTATCCGTCGGTATCAACATTGATGAAAACCTGGGTAATGCGGTAAGGGGCAAGGAAGCCATCTTGAATTCCCTGTTTGAGAGAATACGTATAGAGAGGTTCACCGAAGTATCCAATATTGCTGCTGTTGGCATCTTGATCATCACGTGGAGTAGCTGTCATGCCTATCTGTGTGGCTGAGCTGAAGTACTCCAGAATCTGTCGCCACTCTGAATTAGCCTTGGCAGATCCACGGTGGCACTCGTCAACCATTATGATATCGAAGAAGTCCTTATTGAACTGTTCGTACGGCTGAGGCGCACCCGCAGGAAGATTATATTCTACAAGCTGCTGGTAGAGGCTCATGAATATCTCGTGGCTCTGGCTAGCACTCCGCTGCTCTATCTTGACCATCTTATTGCCAAAAGGCTTGAAGTCCTGTAGCATCGTCTGGTCTATAAGAACATTCCTGTCTGCCAGATAGAGGATCCTCATATTACTGCTTTTGCTGGATTGCAGGAGCCTGTAAAGGATCTGGAATGCAGTGTAGGTCTTACCAGTTCCTGTGGCCATAACAAACAGCATCCTTTTCTTCCCACGGGCAAAGCCGTCTACCACTCTGTCGATAACAATCCTCTGATAATAGCGAGGCTCTCGTCCATCAGCATCGTTATAATATGGCTTCTCGATTATTTCAAGCTGTTCACTAGTATAGTTCTGATTGGCGCAGTACCTTGTCCAAAGTTCCTTCTGAGACGGGAACGAATCCATACTGAAACTCTCTTCTTCAGCAGTGGACAGGCAGTAGAATTCAAATGATTTACCATTGCTGCTGAATGCAAAGGGAGCATCAAGGAGGGTAGCATACTTAATCGCCTGCTGGATACCTGTGCCTTCCAGTTGTCCCTCCCTCTTGGCCTCCACTACAGCAAGAGGCTTACCATTGGGGGCGAACAAAAGATAGTCAGCGAACAAGGCCTTCTCACGGAAAGCTTCATCGTCCTCATCTATATGGACACGACCATCCGTGATTTTATACTCATACCGCATGTTCTTATGAAGCTGCCAGCCGGCCTTCTTCAATGACTCGGTAATGACTTCTCTGGTTTCGGTTTCATTAACCACACCATCGTTAATTCCAATGTTCAACATACTATGCTATGTGCTACAAGTGCTCTATTGGGTAGTTTCTGCTATAATCGGGTAAATATACCAAAAAAAGCCCGAATTCTCATAATCACAGGCACATAAACTATTTCTCAAGCTCCTTTTCCGTCTTGATTCTGGCTTCCTCAAACATATCTATCATTCCAGAAAGTGCTGCAAAGGGCATGAATTGGGCGGCTCTTTTCTTCATGGACATCCTGGGCCGGCTAAATGGGAAAGGGTACGGCAGATCTATAATGTCGTCGTAATTGCTCTGTTCCATATAATCTAAAAATTGCTTACCGCCGCAAATCTATATCAGCGTTTTGACAGGATTTGACAATTTTAAAAGAATCCGTCTAGAAAGCATGTGTAAGCCTTAAATATGAATGTATGTATTATACCAACCAGAAACAGCTCACTGACACCGAAACTGAGGAAGTAATCGGAATCATGTTAAAGCCGATACCCATACGCCGCTCCACTCATGATGGAACCTTGGTCGTATCCGTATCTCTGGTTGCAGAAATAGAACCGTGTATGTTAAGACCCGCTAGGAGAGTTGTGGTCGGCGGTTCTATTTATTTTTCGGAATCTGAATAGGAATTCTGAATCAAAACTGAATTCAAATAGGAACTCAAATAGGAAACGAAACAGAATTCCCATAACCTTCCAAACCCTTATGTCTGAAGAGCTCTATGCCTTTGCCCTTCTGCTTGCTTACTGCCGGTGATTCTCAGGCCGGATCTACTGGTAAAGGCACTCTTCACAGCACCAGCCCACGTCGAGATGATGTTGGGCTTTTTCTTTTCTCAATGTTGGCCGCTTCTTAGGCCCGCAGGTTTACTTGCTTATTCTTTCCTCCGGGAACAATAAGGGCCGCAATCGCTGCGGCCCTTATGCATTATTTCAAAGCGTTATTAATTGCGTAATCGACCCTAACCCCTCTGTCACCCTCGTAGTACCATTCCGCTCTTTCAGTTCGTGTTTCACCGGTTTCGGTGTCTCTGGATGTGATAATGGCCTCTTTCCAGCCATCAGGTCTTTCGTGCTCGATGATTTGAGATATTTCCTTTGCCATGATCGTGTAAATATTATAAAATTAGAAACAGTAAGCCAATCTATACGTGAATTCGTCATCTTTACTCTCATCCCAAACAAAACCACTGTACATATTAAGAGTCAAAATTGAGCCGTCTTTTTCAGTTGAGGAAACATATGTACTTCCATCTAATTCTTCACCATAGATACGTTGAAGAGTATCGTTAATTAAATTACGCCCATCTCTTATCTTTATCAGTTCATTGATAGCGGGAAGATAGTAATCCCTTTTTGTGTAGCCAAAGCTATTTTTAATCATCCAATAAATGGGGTAATTATATTCAAGATACCTACTTGTGATTTTTTGGATATTTTCATTGCCATTGGTTTCAGAAACACATACATCTTTCTCGTTGGAGTTCTTGCACCAACATCCTTCGTTTTGATGTGTTGCGATAATCTTTCCATGATAACCGCCATCAAAAGAATCAAAAACAACACCCTCATGTTTCCCATCATTGTAATAATCGCCAACTCGGTATGGCGCTCTCGTAAGCTGTCCTATCATTGTATTTATAATTACCAAATACGTCCTAAGCTTCGTATATCAGTCCCATTGCAACGAGGGCAATGAGTAGTAGTAAAAGGAAGTGGAAAATGGTCGAACTCTTTGTTCGCGCATCTATCACAAAAAATAGTACCACAGTTATTGCAAACCTGGACCCCTGTTTCCTCCGAACTCCCACATGTAGGACACTGAGCAAATCTTCCCATATATATTATTGGCTACTTTTACAAATATACTTTTCCCCTCCCACTTTTCCAAATTTTTCTAGCATTTCGACTCGATTTCTAAACACTTTTATACGTAGCATTTAAGACTGCGACAATGTCTCACTTGGAAAATGCTGTGGGAAAGTACCTTTACACCCGTAAAAGGAATGTACGATGGCAGTGTTCGGTCTCAAAGCCCAAGGAACCACTGTTGATGATACGGATTGGTAGACCGTTATATTCCAAGCCAGATCCCTCAAGACCCTTATCTATGTATTTAGAAATCAATTTATTAACCATTTTAAACATCAACATTATGAACCGTTTTTTCAAATTTATTGCAGTGACCGTCGATGTCCTGCTCATTATTGATCTTGCCTCTGAGCTCTGCCGTAAATGGAGAGAAAAGAAGGCACAAACACCAACAACCGTCTCCGAAACCGAGGAGGAGCCTGAACCCGTGACAGAGTAATATGGCTAAAGGAGACGATATTTTACAACTTATTCTTGCCGTCTCCGAAATGACTAACACTATTGCCAAGAACCTCCTGAAGATCCTCAAAATCGTCAGGAAGAAATCGGGGCGGCTTAAAACAACAAAGTCAGAAACCATTATAAACGAAGATTAACAATGGAAAACAATT
>JAEEGL017275453.1_pt1 | contig 18311 bp, 9 predicted proteins | sample 9134231 | NCBI WGS metagenome assembly JAEEGL01 (sample SAMN16246548, study PRJNA631951) | gut metagenome | biome: gut microbiome; feature: rumen; material: fiber-attached | host: Bos | place: Iran: Karaj | collected 2018-10 | reverse complement strand
TACCGTCAGTTAGCGCATTGCCAGAATGTCGATGACCTGTTATACCGTTATCCTATCACACAGGATCAGGCTCTTGCACTTCTTGCTTCTATGGAACTGGGCAAAAGACTTGTATTAACGGATATTCCGGAATCAGAGCACATTGCAAGTCCTGCAGATGCTGCAAAGGTTCTTATGGGACGCTTACGTCATGAAACCCATGAGCGTTTTCTTGTTGTACTGCTTAATACCAAGAACAGAATCATATCAATACGGCAGATATCGGAAGGTTCGCTTACCAGCGCAGTTGTTCACCCCAGAGAAGTCTATGCTCCTGCTATTGTAGCACATGCTGCAGCAATTCTGGTAGCGCACAATCATCCTTCCGGAGATCCTTATCCCAGCATTGATGACAGGAATCTTACCGCAGCTTTATCAAAAGCTGGGGATTTGATAGGGATACCACTGATGGATCATGTAATAATTGGTAATGGCCGGTATTACAGCTTCAAAGAGCACGGTTCTCACAATGTATAAAAAATAAACCTGGTCAAATCCAGGTTTATTTTTTATTATTTCTCATTCGACCTGATAATCAATAACGATGCCAATGATTTCTTCTGTTTTTATATCATAAAAAGTAAAGCAGCTATATGGACCATCACCATCTCCAGATTGAGATACAACGCCGTCATTATCAATAATTCCACCCAATTCGTCTGAACTGGTAATATCACATACTTTACGGTACCAGCTCTTATTCCCATTGCCATCCGGCTCCCAACTGTTGTCTGGTTGATGAGCAACGTAATAATCATAGTTAAAAATGCCTGCTTGACCACTATCTACACCTATTAAATTGTGATATGAAACTTTACATATCTTCTTTGGATCAAATTGGAATCCATCGTTGAAACCTATACGATTTAAATAATTTTCGTGAATAACAAATAACAAGGAAACTTGCCTCCCGCATTCCTCGTCATCAATTATACGAAGGAAGCATTTATATTTGCCTTCTTGGATATTTAAACACTTAGAACACCAAATATTGGCAGCATAACAAGGATCTATAATAATAACAGTATTGTTCAATTGTATTAATCCAGCATCATAAACTCTCGTTAACTCAAATCCGGCCATTATATTCCTCATTTCTTTTAATTTAAAGGACTCATAATTTTCTTTAGACAGTCAACTATAATCTGCACTTCTTCAGATGTATTATCTTTACCTAAAGAAATTCGTATTGTTCCTTGAGCATAGCGCTCTGGAACCTCAATTGCTTTAATGACATGAGAAATTTGTGTGTTGTTACTGTCACAAGCTGAACCTGTTGATACACAGATTCCCATTAAATCCAATCTATGTAACAGCATTTCTCCATTTGAGTCTTTAAAAGATAAACTCAAATTACCTGGAACATGATTTACTGCACCATTTCTAATAAAATCAAGTCCGGCATTTGTAAGGCCCTCTAATAATTCCTTTTCTAATGCATAAAGATGCTTTTCATGAGCTTTCATTTGCTCACAGTTATTCTTAAGAGCTGTTGCCATGCCAACGATTGAAGCGATGTTTTCTGTTCCTGAACGCATTCCAAACTCTTGCATTCCGCCATCATGAAAAGATTTGATTGGTGTCCCTTTTTTAACATAAAGAAACCCAATACCTTTAGGGCCATTAAACTTATGCCCTGAAGCAGATAACATGTCGACGTTAAGTTCTTTTACATCGATTGGTATATGCCCGACTGATTGAACTGCATCTGTGTGAAATAGGGCTTTATGCTCATGTGCTATAGCAACCAAGTCTCTAATTGGTTGAATTGTACCAATCTCATTATTAGACAACATTATTGAAACAAGAGTTGTAGAGTCAGAAATACATTGATTTAAAGAAGCTGGAATAACAGTACCTGTCAAATCAACCGGAAGATACGTTACTGAAATTCCTTTTTTTTGGATTGATCCTGCACTATTCAAAATTGCATGATGCTCAATTTGAGATGTAATAAGTGAACAACTATCATCATTGTCATTAATAACACCTTTTAATGCCCAATTGTCACTTTCAGTCCCACCAGACGTAAAATAAATTTCATCTGCAGAAGCATTTATACATGAAGCAATTGTATCTCTTGCAATTTTTAAAGCATTTTTAGCAGAACGTGCAAAAGAATATGACTGTGAAGCATTGCCATATTCCTTGAAAAAATATGGTTTCATAGCTTCAAAGGCTTGCATATCCAATTTACTAGTCGCTGCATTGTCTGCATATATAAGCTGTTTCATCTGTTTTCACCTAAATAAAATACAGCCCTCTTCTTTAAACTCTTCAATTTTTATTTCAAGCTCTTGAACTTCACACCCAAAGGTATCTGCTAAACAAGAAATACAAAGAAAATCCTTAGCGTTAGCATCAAGCAGTTTTTTATGAAGCGCAATCCAGTCTTTTTTCAATTCAACACCACATATGCGACACTTTTTAATTTTCATAATACTGTTCCTTAATGGTAATAGTAGGTACAGTTGTACCTCCGAATTCACCTTCGTCAATAATTCCAAGCTGCGTTTTAATAACACCACGCATTTCCATCGCCGGGTCTAAACAATAAGTCTTAAACAATGAAACGTCAACCTTTTCCACGTCTGTAGCATCTGGAAATAATAGTTTTAAATATGCAGTACATATCCTCTTAATTGCTTCTGTATCTCTAGTGGCTGAATTTTTCGGTAATTTAAGAAGCTGATCTACAACAGCCCTATAAGACAATTCTTCTCTCAATGCATGCATAATTTCTCCAAAATATTCAGTGTTTAAAGCCCATCCGTTGGCTTTTAAACTCTCCTTCATCTTTGGTATATTCCAACCTTTTATGAAACCATGAAATCTATCCAATAATGCAGATTCATGAAATATATCAGGTAAATCTATAAACATATTTTGATTAATATCCATTAATCCTGAATCAATGTTGCCAAGTAATACTAACCCTGCATCGCCGACCCCTCTCACATCACCAACACGGTATTCTCCGCTTTCAAGATATCCCTTTAAAGCCCCTTGCATTTCCATAGCGTCTGTAAATTTAATACTTTGAATCTCATCAAAAGCAACATAATCGTATCTAGATACCAGGCCACGTGTTCTTTTCCCTATATCATAAAACATCTTTGGCCTTGAAATACTTCCACCGCTCACCAGCCAACCATATTTACTAAGTTGAGCAAAAACATAGGATTTACCTGTTTCTTTTGGGGCAAGTTCAATCAAATTAATCCTTTTTTCTACAAAAGGTAGTAATCTGCTTAACATAGCCATTTTTTGTGTCTTACTTACATACCCATTTGGGTTATAGTCAATCGCACTTAATAATACATTGATCCATTCATCAATAGAAAAAAATCGGCGTGCTTTAACATAATAATCTAAGTCAATTGTATAGGGACAAAAAGGTTGAAACTCAATTAGCTTAAATACATTTCCTTTCTCACCTTCTTCAACAAGGATTTCAACAATTCCCCAAACTTCTGTTGGTGCAAGAAGATAGTTTCTATTTCTTTCGATTACATCCCACTCAACAACTGCCTCACCTTTCTTCTTTGGGACCTCAAAATCCGGAAGAGAAAAAAGAGCTGTCTTAGTTTTGGCATCAAAATCTATTTTTACTTTGGCTAAGAAACGAGCTGTTTGCTCATTATGCAACATATCAACGAGATATTCATTCCATTGCTCTTTATTTGGTATTACTCTTTTAACATAATTAGATACTTCTGACTTGTTAATAACACCGTTTTCATCAGAAAAACGCATAACTAACCAGTCTCTCATAAACGATGGTAAACTTAACGCTGAAAAGAATTTGGAGTTAGCAGAAGATTTATAAACAAGCATATCCCCGTAATACTGTTTTAGTTTGGATTCATATTCGTTCCCATCAACAATATTGCTAGAAGGATTTGAAAACTGCCCAGTAGTCATTTCATCACTCCTTAAATATCAAATTTAACATTTTTCTTTATACCCTGCTCGATTTCAATATCAAATTCACCAAGTATTTCTCCATCAGTAATCTTAACGGTAAGTATAGTATCATCTTTCGATGGAATAAAGTCAAAACTATATTTCCCATTATCCCACGTACATTTGAATGAATGTCCGTTAATTCTCGCAGTAACAGACGTACGTTTGGGGCCAGAAATCTTAAATACAACCTTAACCCGTCTAGTTCCAATTTCAGGCTTTAATTTAGTACTAATTGGGGTGATGACTATAACTGTAGAAGTATTAGTGGTTAAACGTTCTATTGTTACAACCGGAACTATCCACTCTTCCAAAGAAGCTCCTCCATGAATTTCATCAATAGGTGCTCCACTTTGAATGAATCTGCTATAATCGGCAAAAATCAATTTATCGTTATAGTTGATCGCTGTAGGATACTTTGGTTCGTCATCTGTTCCTTCACAAAAGCGCCCGTATTTATATATCCCAACATTATCAGGTTTTGGAATCGCATTATCCAAGTTGGTATTACGTACTTTAACAGCTAACCTACTTGTTCCGTGATCAGCAACTATAATAATTTTATGAGTATTCCCAACCAATAACCCTAGCACTCTGTTTTTTAACTCATCAAGGATTTTTAGCTGCTTTATAAGGCTCTCAGGATGGGTATTGTTAGCGTGTTTTAACTCATCAAGTTCTCTTACTGGTGGTTCGACCAAGTTGCGACCATTCATAAAATCCTTGTTAATTTCAGTAACGGATGGAAGCGTACAATAACCAGCTTCAAAAATTACAGAATATTGCCGGTCATTTAAATTTGAAAATAAATATGACAAGTAGTCTATGTATTCAATGCCCATCCCGTCTACAAAGAGAATAGAGGTTTGATTATCATAATGCTCTGAAACATAAGAATTTCTTGATTGCAGTTTAAAAACAGAAGCGCCCTTTTCTAATGCTATCTTCTTAACCTTATCCACGAACTCTTTAGTAACTGTATCGGTAGCTTTAAGCCATTTGTATTCTTCTAAATACAATTCATGTTGTAATGAAAGGTTAGCAATATTCGGATGAGTATCATTATTTAAGTAGTAGAACAACTGAGGATATACATACTTTAGAATAGGGAGAACTGTATGTCTATTGTTGAACTCTACTTTAGATATAATTTCAAATATGGCTTTACGCTCTACATCTGTTAGAGAAGTTAAACACGAAAGAATACTATTATTGTCTTTTAAAGAATTAACTTCATTCCAAAAGTGTTCCGTTGGTACAGTTTGCATTGAACTCAATACATTTTTTCTCTCTTCGTAAACAACTTCAAATTTGATATGATTAAGGTGTTTAATGATTCCGCAGTACAATTCATCAATAAACAATGAAAACGAGTCACAACTCTTGGCTGTTTCAATTTCATAATTTTTACCAGCTTGAAGCCTTGTCCATAGCCACAACATCCATTTTTGAAAAGAGTTATAACTACTCCAGTTCTTAAATAATGAAGAAGAATACTTGTTAATGGACAATTCTGAACAAAATGCATCATCGAAAGAACCTTCTCTAATAACTAATTTTACAAGTTCATTCCAATTATTTTCTGTTCCAAGTTCCTCATAAACACTTGAAGGAAGGCCAAATTGATATTTTAGAAGGTCATAAGAGGTGACTATAACATGTACATCATCAAAAAAATGATTCTTCTCAAAGTGTATTGCATTTCCCGTATGTAGTATTAACGGTTTATCAGGATTCGCTTCCCAATACTCTAAATAGTTTTTGAATCCATCAATTTCATTTCCAGGAAGAGATACATCTAATTCCTTTTGAACAATAGTTAATTTATAATCGCTTTCTTCATCGGTTTCATAAATAACAAGGCAATCTTTGGTTCTGGGATCGTCAAATGACATGGCCTTTAGCAAGCTTTTCATTCGATACATCAAAAAATATATTCTAAGTTTCCCAGTATCATTATTTTGATAATCTGCTTTGATTATCTTTTGAATTATAGATTCCGCTCGTTCTGGAATAATTCGAATATACTCGGAAAGTGGCGTAACAAGCTGACTTTTATTAACCTTTTTTAAAGCAGAACTAACTCGATTTAAATTTGGAGTAGTATCGTCACCCTCGCAATACTTCGATAGGCAAACGCTTTCGTCTGCTAGTGAAAAAAGGAACTTTTTGACCTCGATCCACATAGACATAGAATCAACGTTTATAAAACGTATAGGATTCAATGTTACTCTCGCAGCATCTTGTTTAAGGTAACTCTTTAAACTTTCCAAATCATTAAAAATCATAATTAGTCTCCTACTCGTTAACCTTTGAGTATGTTAATCCCAAGAAGAGGATATTTATCAATACAATCGTTCAGATATTTTTGAGCTTGTTCAGCAGTAAGCTTTTTGACTTTCTCTTTAGCTTTAGAACGATATTTTTGTTTATATCTGTTTGTTGCAAATTGTCGTACTACATCTTTACAGTTCTGAACCTTAACATACCAATCATACACACTTGATCCAGCTACTGACCTAATTTGATCTCTGAGTTCATCTGCTGAAGTAATGATATATGAATACTCATCAGCAAAGAAATTAATAAATGTCTTTTCACACTCGCTTATGTTTTTCAAAACATCTAATTTCCCACTTTGTAAGAAATCAATAGCCTCATCAATATCTTTCTCAGCAGGCAATTGAGAGGTTCTATTAAGTGCATCAAAAACTTTCTGAGCTAAAATAATATCATCGTTAGCGAACAAGCATAAAATCGGAATTCCGTTTTTCATTGACCATTCTGAAGGATTCGAAGTTTTAGTAGCCTTAGTCCAAGCTTCATACATTTTTCGCGTCTTTTTTGATTTACGGAAAATCATCAATTCTTGCTGCATTACGCTTGTGAATTTATCAGTTGCTCCAAACAAGGTTCCTGATGGGACCTTGTTGAATAAATAATCATATTCATCGGAAGATATTGAAGTATGCAGCACTCGATCAACCGCCTTACAGAATACATTAAATTGATTATCAAAGAAGTCTTGGAACGCATCAGCATAATTAGCAATGCTTGACGAAACTTCAGATTTGTTAAACTGCCCATTACTTTTTATCAGGTTAAAGTTATCAATAATGGTTATGATTTCAGGTTTGAGCTCTTTCAAAAGGGCATAAGGAACCTTTACAATATTAAGTTTTTCAATCAAAGCATCACGTGCACTCGAATATGTTTTCTGTTTTGTAGTTAACACCCGGTTAATGTCACTAATAAGTTTCAAATCAATATATAGATTGTCTATTTGTCTGTTTGTATCACCTATCTCCCACAAATATGATGAATCATTAGACAACTTGGAATTCAAAAGTTCAAGGTATTCTTTCGATTCAACTTTTATCTTACTCGCAACTTGTATAAGCTCCGGTTTATATTGCGCAATATAATAATTCATTCCCGTTCGCATATTATCCGCAGATAATATGCTGCCATATACTTCATTAATTGCATTATATTGCTGATACAGATGGTAAATATCCTCAACCACTTTAGATCTTTCCCGACCGATTTTAGTTTCAGGCTTGATAAATTCACAGAGTAAAGATGTAAGTTGAATCATCGGTTCGCAATATTCATGTTCGTTCATTTCTTCTTCAATGAAATATTGGACTGACCACAAAGGATATTTATTATTAGTTAAATAAATATTAATGCTCTTTGCAATATCATCAACAGAATTACGCTTATCCTTAGCAATCTTAAATATTTCACCTGTAATTTGGCAAAACATCTTTTGTTCAGGTGTTTGTTTAACGATGAACTGCCCTTTTGCTTTAGGAAGCTCTTTGATTACTGCATACATTAAATCACTTAAATCAGTATAATTTAAAGCAACAGTGTTGTTGTTCATGTCTCTCTTATAATAAGTGCTGTCTGCATATTCTTGAAGCAAAAATCCCAGCAAGAACAAAGAACCAGTATTCGGTAAAAGCCCATAAGGCGGTTTTTTGAGTACATCCCAAATTTCAATACCGCTGACCATACTACTCTTTTCAAAAGCTTGATTTATCATTTCATTAAGGGCGGTTTTCATCTTAGAAACCACGTGTGTAGGATGGACTTCCCAATATTTTGGTGTATTCCAGATACCTGCTTTTATTAAACTTTGCGAAACACTTCTTACATATGAATAGTTATTGGGTACAGCTATTTTACCCATTGCCATTTGAGCAACAGTCTCTTTAAAACCTGATTCTGCAAAAAGTTTATCATTTTGGGTAATATCTTCTAGACTACAACCATAAAAAGACGTATTAATTTCTTTCAATTCTTTTCTAAGATTGGCGCCACCAGTCTTTTGTGTAGGGGGTTTTTGGGAATCAGCATAAATATATAAAGAGGTTGTAACTAGTTTACGTGTCCACTCGCTTAATGTTTCTTGTGAATTCTTGATAGCTAATTTGGTTTGTGTTTTTTGACTTGGAATTGATGAAAAGTATTTTTCTTTTGCTTTACTTTCAATAAATTTAGTAAACAACGCATCAGTAAAAGGCTGAGAAGTAAAATCAACTACAATACAACGCTTCCCAACTTTTTCAAATATTACTGAAACAGTATCTTTCACCTTTCCTTGTTCTGCCTCGTTTCGTGCAAAAAGAAAGAATGTTGGAATATGATTATCCGAAATCTTCACATTTTCAGCTTCTTTTCGTGCGTTTACAGGCGAAACGTTTGTAATCTTAAGCCTCATTTTAAGGAAATCTGTAGGTAAAAATTGCTTAGCAATATCATAAGTTGGATCAGAAATTAATCTTTCAAATGTTATTGTTTTACGAGTTTCTTCAATAATCTGATTCATACGCTCTGTATCAATGGCTGAAGAGGTCATAACAAACAGAACTTCTTTTGCACTTTCAATTTTACCTATAATTCCTTTTGAAACAAAGAAGTTTAAGTGTTGTTCTACGGTCAATTCTAGTGGTGTCCCTGCAAAGCAAGCTTTAATATTATCTAAAGTTGGACGCATAAGAGAAGTTGAGCCGGTTTTCGCGTCTGCACTATTTTTAGTTTGAAGAGCTGCAAGAAGCAATGCAACTTTTAATACTTTTCTTCTATTGTCACCTATTGCCTTGTTGTTAGGTTCGTCACATACGGAAGCGAAATTATTATAGTGACTGATAGTTTGAATAAATGTATTATCTAAATCAACATTTGTCGATTTAAAAAAGTAATCCCAAAGATAGTCAGCCGTTAAATAATTCCATTTCCCGAATTCATAAGCAAAATGATCAATGAACCACTTAAAGTTAGTTTTATCTTCATCTCCCGAAAAATCACCACTTAAAAACTGGAAAATTGTTCTTTGGTTACTACTTATATCTTTGGCAATGAACTTAAGCAAATACGCTGCATATGGATGCATGGGAAGAAGCGATTTGAAATCATCATCATGTATACTGAGATCTCTATTTTTGATTAAATCAACACTTCCCCGTTTAATACCATTCCAAAGCTGATTGCATGTAATATTCCACTCATCGATTAAATCATCTTCATGCCTAAGCGCTTGCCCCAAAAGTTTAAAAGCAGTACTTTCTTCTAGTTCAATAGTATCTAGCTTAAACCGGGCTTCAATGATTGCTTTAGAACCTTTGTCTTGAATCAGTTGACCAGCTGAACTATGCGTTATCAAAAATAAATAACAACTAATTCGAGAAGAAGCCTGTGCAATTTCCTGTAGTCCGGTAATATTGTTTTGATTGTTTCTAAAGTACTCAGTGAATTCATCCCAAATGAAAACAAGAGCATAAAGTTTATTTCCTTTTCGAATGTCTTCCAGCCAATTAATAATTTCTTCAGAAGACATAGACCAATTGAATCCTTCAATGGCTGCTACTTCAATAATAGTATCAAGCAAACTAAGTTTATCTTCTATATCTAATTCCTCTAAATCTTTTATGATACTATCAACAGAACTATATTCAGTAAACTTTCCTCGATATTTATTAAATACGCCTTGAAAATTAAATGCAGATGTTTCCGGATGTTTTAAAATAGTTAAAACTTTATCAGAAAGGCTCTCTGCGCCAGTATATGTTAGGCCAGCATCAGATACCGCATTGCGAACTGATTCGATAATTGCGTTAAACAGTTTATTCTGTGAATTGATACCAGCTGATGCACTGCGTTGTACAACCAGGATTTTGCCCTTTGAACGAATTCCCTTTACCCTTGAAAGCAGTGTTTCCATGCCATTCTGGGTAAAATATGGAGCGATGCTTTCAATATCGTCTTCCAATATGTGCTTAATTACAAAAGATGCATAAGTTTTACCAGTTCCATATGCACCGCTCATCCAAACACTTCTATCCTTTATTTCGCTACTCTTTTCAAGCGATTCAACAATATCTTTCAGGATGTTTTTAAAACTGGCATGGGGATAAAAGGACTGCCATTTATCGGGGAAAATCTTATCACTATTCTTACTAAAGACTGGTATAAAATTAGAATCAACCTTTATATAGTCGCTATATAATCTTGAACACATTATATATACCCCCTTAAATCAGTGAAAGAACGTCTAATGCATTTTTACCGTTTTTGCCAGCTGGCAAATCAATATTTTCCATAATGCCTTTATTAAAGTCTACTTGTATATATTCGCTATAGTTATTCGCTAATCCTTGAAGAATTGGTTTTAAAACGTTTCGTTCTATACCGAAAATTGCACGTGGACTTAAAGCCAACCGTTCATCACTATCATCAAGCAAGTCAGTCAATGTAAAACTGTATAGCCCTTCCATTTTCTCAGCAAACCTATACAAAGTGTATAAAATCACTAACGGTTCAGCATCATACCAACTTCCTTTTGTTATCGCGGTAACGCTCTTCCCTTTCATTTCGCATTCACCCTGCAAGAGTAACCAACCTATCGGAGATAGCCTTAACGTCTCTTTTAGAGAACTTAAAGCATTTTTCTTAACGGTTGATGAATACTCTTCTCCAAGAATAATTGGCAAATCATCTGAGAAATATGTTCTTCCTATTTCAATTTTCCTGGCATACCAGTTAACTATTGGAGAATCGTAGCAAAGATTTACATATATTATCCCCCAAGTTATTGGAGAATCACTCCCTAACGCTTGAAGCTTCTTTCCTAATTGAGTAAGGGCATTGTTTTCAGTAATTCCGGCCTCTTTTAACCAAGTTTTGAAGCCGACAATCATATATTTCCCCATTCTTTCGTTTGCCCAAAACTCATCTAGCAACTCAAAATAAAGCTCTAGCCATTCTTGTCTAAAACCAAAATTTTGATAGCGACTAATATTTTTAATGCTCACGTTATTTCCACCTCCACTAATAGCAAGTGACCTAGCAGCAATGCATCCCTTATTCGAATCTAAACATCTTTCACAATGATGGCAATTATCAATCCTAATGTCATCATTTGTTATTTTAAGAGCATTAAACGCACATTCTGCCATACACTCACCACAATTCACACAATAAGCAGCTTTATTAAGAGCGTTCTTGAATAAGTACATAAATCTTACTGAAAGTGGTGATCTTATAAGCGCGGGTAGTGTGATTACAGTAGCATTGTTGTCAATATGAACGGAGAAGTCCATATTAATATCTTTATACCTGATCGAATACTTTTCATCTCCTATTTTTACCAGGGAGCCAACTGTTGTTAGCCATTTATCCCATCTATAATTATTATCCGTAATAATTAATTTAACAAAGTCTTGCGTCTTGATTTCTGTAACCTTGTTACATCCTATTGTCAGCTCTTTCCCTCCAATTCTCGATTTCCAGCCACCAGTTTGAAGATATTTTTGTTTTTCCTGAAGAGAAGGAAAAGACTTAGTTATGCTTGAGGAAACAATATCAAGAAGTGGCGCAACTTCTTTTGGGAAGATGTGATTGAGAACACACTCATACCATTCAGAAGCCATTGGACATAATTTACAACCTACACGATAAGCACCATAACGATAAAGTTCATTGAACAACAAACCATATTTAAAAATGTATAGGAAGAGTTCACATGAGCCCCATTCTAAAATTGGGCTGCAATTATATTGAACTGCATGTTTATTGCCATCTGATATCATCGTATAGGTTGATCTTGCATCGCTCTCTTCTGCTCTAACTCCATCAAATACCATGACTTTAAATGGAGTAGTTTTATTTGGGTATTTAGTTTTATATATTTCTTTCAATTTGGCAATAGATGGCGCCGTTTTATGAACACTGCAACACCAGCGTAACTTTCTAGCAGGAAAACCTATTTTTCTCCAAGATTCTTCAGCATCAAAGGAAGCTCGAGCTTCATACCACTCCAAAGTCGGCCAATGAGCCTTGGCTTTAGCCAAAGCATCATAAGTAGTCTGCAGTTCCATTGTTGTGTTGCCAAAAACGATAACAAAATCATCGTGGGGTAATGCTCTTTGCACAATATCAAGCATAACCAAAGAATCTTTTCCGCCACTATATGCAACATAAAACATACTTACTTTTGGCTTGTATTCAAGATAATTCTTGTATGTGGTTTTTAGTGTCTGTTGTACCAATCCATTCATAATGCTTTCATTTTTCTGAAGCATTTTTTGGATATTAACAGGTTCGATTTTAAGGTTTTTAACGACATTTTTTAAGACGGGCATTTCATAAAGGCCGCCGCCAGATGCCTCCCCAACTAACTCACCCTTATAATAATACTTGCGTGCTTCTGCCCACATCAACGGCTCTTCAGTATCTGAGAAACTCCATCCAAAATCCTTATCAAATCCCAAAAACCTTAGTTCCTCAGCAAAGACAGGTCTTATCTCTTTTGCAACACCGGTAATCTTTGATGGAAGCAGAAGATACCCGCCTGTTTCTTTATCCCATTCATAGTTATACATAATATAGCCTTCCAAACTTTAATCATAATGTATTATAAAAACAATATTGCAACAACCACACATCTTTTTGATTCGTGATATCAGTCTTCTTCGTCAACCGTACAGTGTACGCCAGTGGTATCAGAATAAAAATACTTTGAACCTGCTAAAAATTTAGGTAACCCTCCAGCAATCAATCCCTTTTCTTGCAACCAATCACGCATTTCACCTTTTGTCAAAAAAGTTCCCGCCTTAACTTCTTTTGTTAATATCTTGATAAGAAAAGATGTAAAATTATCATCTTTGTAGGCCTCTGAAACAAAAATGGCTATCGGCTTTTCTAGAGTATTTCCGGTTGAATAGACAACATTAACCTTACCACTCGCTACAATGATATTCTCAAGTAAAAAGCTATTCCAGTCCACATCAACTTGTGGGAACCACAAATAGTCAGTAATTTGTGATGAATTAATATATTCATTAGTTTGAAGCATATCTAAAACAATCTTTACAGCGTCTTCAACAATACTATCTGTAATCCCCGTTAAAGATTTTTTCAACAACGTGTTTTTGTTAATTCTCACATATTCAGGGTACAATTGTTGAATCAAGTTGGGATAAGAAACAATATGAATACTGTTCTCGTCACAAATATCAATTAAATCTTCGATCTCGATGCTATCATAATCTTCAATATGTTTAAGAATAACGCTTCTATTTGTTACCTCTTTCATCCCAAGTTTCGCTATATAAGCACGAGAGAAACTAAACTCATTCCCAAACATATAATACAGCGCAGCAAATAATTTTCCCTTATCATCTAAACTATTGCGTAACATGAAATCAGGGAATTTTTTCAATACGCTATCATATATACTACGAATATTTATAGGAATCTCTTGACATTCTTGAGTTAAAAAAGTTCGAAGTTGATGATAATCTTCTGGTTGAATATCAAATTGTGAAGCATGAATGTAATAGCCATTATCAATACTGAATATATTAGTACTTCTCGCTGCAATTTGAGGAAGCCCTGCATCGCTTATCGAGGTAAATTCAGCAAAGATTTCAGATTTGTGAACTATTCCACGTTCTTCAATAAAACGTTCAAGTTCATCAACCAATGTAACAGAATTTGCTTTTCTCACAAAATCTCTTCCAGTACTAAATTTGCATCCATATTTTTTAAGTGCTCCCTGAAGAAGATACTTGTTAGTGATTTGAGTATCTGACAATATATCTTTCAACGCATCAAAAATATCACCATAAGGCAATACGGTTCTTGTTGATTTTTCAATGTACTTATTAACGGCATTCATGATTCGTTTATTAACGTGCAAATAGTCCGGATGTATGTATTTTCCCCTATTGCATAAAATGCCAACCTCTCCTATTTTTGCATCTAAAGCACGATTAGTGATAAATGGAGCATCTTCGCCAAAAAACTCATAAACACATTGTCTAAAATGATCCCCTTCAAAACTGTCAGCGATTTTAAAACCTGCAGGGAAACAATGTTTTAAGACATATTCGCACATGAATGAAACAGTAATCCTACCCCTGTAATAAAAAAAACCAGTTTTTTTGTATTTTTGCTTAAATGCATCTTTTACAAGCTCTAAAGGTATAGAATTATTATTAGCAAATTCAGCTAGCAATGAACTCTTTTTATGTAACTTAAATACGGCAGGTAAACTCATAATGAATTTATCTATTGTAGCAGAAATGTTGCTTTCATTTGAAGCTATATTATTATCCGTTTTTACTTCAATTGCATTAAAAGTTTTTAAAAAATGATAAGAACCGTGCTCCGAATCGTGTTTAATACACGCCCATAAAACGGAAGTAAAACGTGTGCCAAGTATTGACCTAATTTTATCAAACTGTAAAATAGCATCACCATTTTTCACGGCATAAATAAGCATAATTAAATCATACTTTTGATTGTTAAAAGTATTCCAGAACAGCTTAACTCCTTTATTTGTTATCTGTCTTACCCTTTCCCTTGTTAAGCCATACCGTTGCCCTATTTCCTCAAGTGTCATCCCTTTTGCTCTTAATTTAATAATATCGTAAGCGCGAGGATTATTCTTAACCATAGTATCTTTAATACTACTGGTAATCTTTGATACTATTTCACTTGTTTCAAAACATGACCAATTTATAAATCTATCCACTTCATCAATCAATTCTGGTTTAAAATCTTTTTCCAACATCTTCTTGCATATAACAGGAATATCGGAAAAAACCGTTGTGTTATCACATTCCAAACTAAATTTTTGTAATGCCTTTCCAAATTTTAAAGAATATGCATGAATAAATGGTCGAACTAGTTTATCCGGCATTGAAGTTGAAATTTGACCTATGAGTTTCATCGAGTTAGCAACTTTTATGGCAAGCTCTTGTTGCTTCTCAGATAACTGCATCATAGAATACTTTTTTGCACTTAAAATGTCATATACGACCAGTTTTAATTTCTCATCAATAATTAAAGCAACAGATTCCTCTTTTACTAAATACTTATTTTCTCTTGTAGGAAACATCCCATAGTTATCCGAATTAGCAACAAAGCCTTTTGTTTTCTCGACAATTTCATTTAGTGTTTTTGTGCCCAAATTACGGAAATTCATGAGATCATTCATGGTCTTCACAAGAATATCTCTTACTGTCACACATTTATTCCGATTGAGGCATCCTTTAGCTCGTACTCCAAAATTTAGACGATCAATACTAGTATTTGCAAAAGAGTCTGCGTTTACACAAAACAACTGCGCTAATGATGATGCAACATCATTGATATCCTCTTCGTTTTCTTCCTTTACAGGCTCTCTATTGTCAAAATCACCAATAATATCTTGATTGGCAACAAAATCTCTTGTCTTTTGAACAATTTCATCTATCGATTTGCTTCCAAGGGTGCGAATATTTTGAAGATCGTTCATTGTTATTTCAAGAAGATCTTTTAACGTTGTATAGTTTTTCCGACGAAAACAATTTTTCGTACGCACACAAAAATTTAGACGATCAATACTAACATTTCCAAAAGAATTAGCATCTACATTAAATAATTGCGCTAGCGTTGGAATAGTATTAATAGAATCATCATCTTCTTTTTTCTTTATAGGTTCACTCTCATAAGGAATTCTGATAACATCCTGCTTTTCAATAAAATCTCTCGTTTTTTGAATAATTTCATCTATCGATTTGCTTCCCAAATTACGAATATTTCTGAGATCGTTTATTGTTATTTCAAGAAGTTCGTCTATTGTTACACAATTTTTCCGGCGAAGACATCTTTTTGTTCGTACCCCCAAATTTAGACAATCAATACTAACGTCTGTAAAAAAGTCTGATTTTACACGAAATAGCTGCGCTAATGAAATAGAAGTATCAATAATAACATCATTATCAGTATTATTAATCGAATCCGAAGAAGTTTCTCTACAAACTACGTCACCATTAATACTTTTTGTTTCGTATTTAATACCTTCGCTAAAATTGCTTATGCAAGACTTGATTTCGCTAATATACTCTCTTGATTTTCCATAACTTACTCTAAAAGCAACATAGTCAACATTAGCTAATTCGTGTGTATATGTTTTTCCACACGATGAGCAGAAAGAAAGGAAATCCGAGTATTTATTTGATAGCGCGTCAGCAATTTTTGTTTGTATCGGTTTCATCATTATCCCCACTTATTTAAAAGACAAACAATACACCCTAAATAACTGTCAATAAGATTCAGATTAACAGAGTTTAATTCTGCTTTATTATATTTTCTTTTTTCCACTTATTATAAGCTTTCGGCATACACTTCGCACAAGGTCGATAACCTGCTGCAACCGCAGTTTCTTCGTCTGCAAAGAACGCCCTATGTTTTACATACCCACCCTTTTGGATGTAACGATTTGCAGAAGGACAATCTAAACGGCCATATATTTTCAATTTGCAGTTTCCGCCAAACTTCCCAGGTTCATAAGCCAAATACTGTTTTCCATCTTTGGCTGTTAAAAAGTAATACTTTCGTTGCAACTCTTCTGGCTGTGCCCACAACAAAAGTTCAATTTGCTGCATCAGCAACTTATTCTTTTTGAAACTTTCATCAATCAACGCCAGATCTATGGAACAGTCACTTTTCCCAAAATGATGCCATCTTACGTCAGATGCTTCTGACTTTATGGTAAAGGACTCCAAGTAGCCAAGTTTTTCCAGCTTTTCAAAGATTTGTATTAATTGAATTTCAACGCTTCCATCATGCCTGAATGTTTCATAACAATCAAAACCATAAGTTACCTGGTCATCATCCGTATTGTCACCATCCTGGCAAAACCTTTCTCCTAACAGTACCCATAAGAAATATGTAAAATCGTGACCATCATCGACCCAGTTCCAGATACATTTTTTTCCATTCAATGTGTCTGGATAACTGTTTGAGGGCCTTCCAATTGGCAAAACCAGTTCTTGCCCTGCAATACTTGCATTATAGGTTGATACGCAATCGCAGTCATACAGGATGTCATGATAAATATGCAAGGGTGCTTCAAAATAATAGTGTTTTAAAGAAAAAATCTTCGCTACGATTTCCTCAGTCCATAGTGTTAATGCCTTTTCTTTGCTAATCATTAAATCATTTTCTTCAAACACCGAAATAAATCCAGGCAGCGCATCCAAAAAAGCGACATAATCGTTGTATTGGCTTACATCTGCTTTAACCTGTTTCCATGACACTGGTACACCAGAATAACCTATTGAAAGTGCCAGCGTTTTATTAGGGATACTGGGTTCTGTAATCCTTTTTAACGTGTATTTAGTTGATTTATCGCTATTCTTCACTTTTTGGGCAACGATTGTTCTATCTGAACACGCAATATCTTTGTGGAAATTATACATATTAGCAATCCCCTGAAAACAGCATTAAATGCACGAATTTACACCAGAACTATTATATTTTCCTTATCTAAACATTATAACATTTTTTCTTTTACTATGGTAGATAAGCAACATCTTCTGATGAAAATTAGTGCTTAGTTTTTTTATGTTTATTTCCTACTTTCCTACTTTAAATTATAAATCAGAAGCTGTACAAAAATACGGACTTATATACAACACACTGAACCGAAGCATAAAATAAGCCCAACCTGATGGTTGGGCTCTTTAACACTGTTTTATTCCGGAAGAAACTTCTGCATACCCAGAGCTTTTGCCTTGTCTATGGTTTCCTGAACCACCATCTGAAGCCATCCTATCGTTATCAGACTTGTATCCTGCACCTGCAGTTCCTTATTAAACATCTTTTTATCGTAATTTTTAACTAATGCGTTGCAGTGTTCATTCAGAATTCCCAAAGTAACGATTTCCCTATCATAATCATCCATGACGTGATATCCTTTTGCCGTTAAAACCATCTTGTTTTCCGCCAGGTCACGGTAATCAACCCCC
>JAEEGL015449102.1_pt1 | contig 18312 bp, 18 predicted proteins | sample 9134231 | NCBI WGS metagenome assembly JAEEGL01 (sample SAMN16246548, study PRJNA631951) | gut metagenome | biome: gut microbiome; feature: rumen; material: fiber-attached | host: Bos | place: Iran: Karaj | collected 2018-10 | reverse complement strand
CCTTCCAGCGCAGCGACAGCGGCAGCCTCCATGGTCGCCGCAGTCTGATCGTCGGGTCTTACGTCTTCATCAAAGTAAATAGTCATCTATTCCTCCGCCCATTCGGGGTGTTTCTGTATGTATCTGTCGTACGCGTTGACTATGCGCCTTACCAGGGGGTGGCGCACGACGTCTGTGTCAGTAAGCGTGCAGAAAGCCATGCCCTCCACGCCTTTCAGTATGTGCATCGCGTCCACAAGTCCGGAGCGTTTTCCTCTGGGAAGGTCCACCTGGGTTATGTCTCCTGTTACGATGACCTTGGAACCGAATCCCATCCTTGTGAGGAACATCTTCATCTGCTCCTTGGTGGCATTCTGGGCCTCGTCAAGGATTATGAAGGAATTGTCCAAGGTGCGTCCGCGCATGTAGGCAAGAGGCACTACCTCTATCGTTTCCTTCTCCTTGAGGCGCAGCGTAGCCTCCCTTCCGAGTATGTCGTAAAGGGCATCGTAAAGCGGCCTCAGGTAAGGATCCACCTTTTCCTGAAGATCTCCGGGCAGGAAGCCCAGGCGCTCTCCTGCTTCTACCGCAGGCCTTGCGAGGACTATCTTCTGTACATCTTTGTTCTTGAGGGCGTTTATAGCCATCGCTACGGCAAGGTAGGTCTTACCCGTACCTGCCGGACCTATGCCGAAGGTGATGTCGTGCTTTCTTATCTCGTCTACGTAATTCTTCTGGCCTATGGTCTTGGCTTTGAGCGGTTTTCCGCGGAAGGTAAAGCACACCACGTCCCTGGAGACGTTGGAATCGTTGTAGGATATCCCCTCGCCTGCCAGAGTGATTATGTAGTTTACTTTCTGCTCGTCCAGGTTCTGGCCGTTCTCCGCCGCCTTGAAGAGCTCGTTGACTATGAAGGCTGCTTTCTCCGCTTCGTCCCCTATGACGATTATCTGGTCTCCGCGGTAGGTTATGCTGCAGCCGGTGGCTTTTTCCACCAGGTTGAGGTTGTAGTCGAAAGCGCCGAATACCTCTGAAAATTCAACGGCGCCGCTTGGTTGTATCCTTAGCTCGCTCAAGTTTGCCTCCTGCTGTTTTTCTAGTTTGAGTTTATCATAAATACAGCACTTGCGCAATTAAATGAATTGCAAAAAGTGCTTGCAAGCCCGCAAACTCGTGTGTATAATAGGACTGTTCCGAATTGGACAGGGAAGGTGGTGAAACCGTTATGGCACAGATCACAGTAAAAGAGGGTGAAAACCTGGAAAGTGCTCTTAAGAGATTCAAGCGTTCCTGTGCAAGAGACGGCATCATGGCCGAACTGCGCAAGAGAGAATGCTACGAGAAGCCCAGCGTCAGAGAAAAGAAGAAGTCTGAGGCAGCTCGCAAGAAGGCTAACAAGAGGTACTGATTCCCAACAAAAAGGCCCGGCATATAAGCCGGGTCTTTTATTGTCTGTTTTTGTACTGTTCGCATCAGCCCGGGGGCCACATCATGGCGCGCTTGCCGAGAAGGTGCACGTGCAGGTGCTTAACGGTCTGTCCGCCGTCTTCTCCGGTGTTGATGACCACTCGGTAGCCGTTTTCCAGTTCCAGATCCTTTGCGATATCTTTGATCTTCAGCATCATGTGGGCAAGGAGCTGCGCGTCCTCTTCCGTTGCCGCGTCAAGTGAATCCAGGTGCTTTTTGGGTATTATCAGCACATGCACTGGTGCCTGGGGGTCGAGATCGTAAAACGACAGGATCTTATCGTCTTCGTAAGCCTTTTTTGAGGGGATCTCCCCTTTTGCTATCTTGCAGAATATGCAGTCCGACATTTCAGTCTCCTTTCTTTGCCTGCCTGCCTGGGCGTCCGGAACCAGCCTTCCGCTGACGCCTTCTTCGAAAGGCTCTTCTATTATAACATCAACGAAGTCCGCAGTCATATCTTTTCCTGCGGGCGCCGCAAAAAAGACCTCAGTGTAGTTAGAGGCGCGGCCTCTCCAGACGACTTCCCCGGTCGCGGCAGACGCGTCAAGCGCCGGCTCTTCCGGAAGCACCCTCTGGACGCTGCCTGTGAGAGATTGTCTGAAGCGCAGAGACTCTTCTTCTGCCGCAGCTGCCAGCCTTGCCGCCCTGTCCTTTTTTACCTGCGCAGGAACGTGGTCCTTCATGGAGCTCGCAGGCGTTCCCGGCCTGTCTGAGTACGGGAAGGCGTGGACTTTAAGGAATCCGGCCTTGCTGACCAGTTCAAGCGTCTTCCGGAAGTCTTCCTCTGTCTCTCCCGGGAAGCCCGCTATTATATCTGTAGTGATACCATACTGAGGGTCGAATTCTTTAAGTATGCGGACCATGTCCAGGTAATCCGCAGCACTGTAATGCCTGTTCATCGAGGCTATCACAGCGTCCGAGCCGCTCTGCGCGGACAGATGCGCGTGGTGCGCGAGCTTCTCGTATTTCAGCAGTCCTGTAAGGTAATTGCTGTCCACGACTGTGGGTTCCAGGGAGCTGAGCCTGATGCGGAAGTCTCCCGGGATGTCGTTTATGGCTTTTACTGCAATTTCAATGCCTCTGACGCCTTCCCAGTCAGGACCTGCGCCCTCAAAATCGTTTTTAAAGCCCTTTTCAGCCCCGTAGAGAGCCGTATTTATACCGGTTAGTATTATTTCCCGGCACCCGCTTTCGATCAGCGAAATCGCCTCTTTTTTGATGCTCAGCGGGCTCCTGGACCTTATCGTCCCGCGCGCGTGAGGGATGATGCAGTAGGCGCAGAACCTGTTGCAGCCGTCCTGCACTTTTATAAGAGCTCTGCGGCTGCCGAGCATGCTTCTGACCTCTCCGAGCTCTGCGAACTCCTTCTCCATGACCGGACATCCCGATGGTCCTGCCTGCCGTCCGCCTTCGAGCAGCTTGTTGATCTTTTTTCTTTCTGCGAGGAAACGATCCACAAGATCCGGCACAGAGAGCTTTTCCTCGGTCCCCAGTATTATATCTGCCTCAGGAAGGCTGTCTGTCTCCAGCGGATTGGTCTGGGGATAGCAGCCCATCAGCACCACGACAGCTTCGGGATTCTGTTTTTTCATGCGGCGCATGTACTGGCGGGACTTTCTGTCCGCCATCCGCGTTACGCTGCAGGTATTGACCACGTAGACGTCCGCCTTCTGGTCTTCTTCTACAACAACATAGCCATGGCGCAGAAATTCCTGCGCCACGGCTTGGGTCTCATATTGATTAACCTTGCATCCGAGTGTGTAAAATGCGGCCTTCATTGGCTGTTCCTTATCAGTCGAAGAAATCCTTCACCTTATCCGACCAGGACTTCTTCTTTCCGCTGCCGGAGGCAGGCGGCTGCTCCTGTACCGGAGGATCTCCGAATGCTCTCAGCAGTTCTTTCTGACCGTCTGTGAGGTTCGTAGGCACTACCAGCTTCACCTGCACGTACATATCGCCTGTGCGGCCTGTCCTTGCGTTCCTGACGCCCTTGCCGCGGAGCCTGAGCGTAGTCTCCGGCTGCGTACCTGCGGGGATCCTGCAGCTGATGTTTTCCCGCAGCCCCTTGATACTGACCTCATCTCCCAGAGCTGCCTGGGTGAAGTTGATGGGAAGGGTCATGTAAAGATCGTCTCCCTTGCGTCTGAAAACATCGTGAGGCTGAATGTTGAGGACTATGTAAAGATCCCCGGGCTGTCCGCCGTTGCGTCCCGGCTCGCCCTGTCCTCTTAAGGTGAGGACCGGGCTGTTCTCTCCGCCGCCTACGCCTGCAGGGATATCCACTGTCATTTCAACGGTCTTGCGCACCTTGCCGGTACCTTTGCAGGTGGGACACGGAGTGTCTATGACTTCTCCTGTACCGCGGCAGGCCGAGCAGGTCCTTACAGAGCGCATGGCTCCGAGTATGGTCTGCTGTATAGTCTCGACCTGGCCTCTGCCTCCGCAGGTCGGACACTTGTGCTTTGAAGTGCCTTCCTTGGCGCCTGTGCCGTGGCATGCGGAGCACTCGACGTTCTTAGTGAGCTTGATCTTCTTTTTTGCGCCGAAGACCGCCTCTTCAAAGGTGATATTCATGCGCTGCTGTATGTCAGCGCCCTCAGTCGGGCCGTTGTAACCCGCGCCGTAGCTGCTGCCGCCGAAGCCGCCGCCCGTGAACATGTTGAAAATATCCTCAAAACCGCCGAAGCCCTGCGCTCCGCCGAATCCTCCGAAGCCTCCGAAACCGGAGCCTCCGCCGAAGCCTGCGTTGGGATCTACCCCTGCGAAGCCGAAACGGTCGTATTTTTCTTTTTTATCAGGGTCGGAAAGAACAGAGTAGGCCTCATTGACCTCCTTGAACTTTTCTTCCGCCTCTTTGTTATCCGGATTCCTGTCCGGATGATATTTCATAGCCATCTTGCGGAAGGCCGATTTTATCTCGTCCTCCGAAGCACCCTTCTGGATGCCCAGGACCTCGTAATAATCTCTCTTGTCCGCCATTTTATTCTAATTCCGCCATATTCTGCATATGTGCCTTTATTCGCCAAGACCGCCCCCGTTTTCCGGGAGCGGCCTGGCAAAAGCTTTAGCCTTGATTACTTATCGTCTACGACTTCGAAGTCTGCGTCTACTACAGTGTCGTCCTTGGCTTTTCCGCCCTGGGCGCCTGCGTTCTGATTGAATCCGCCGCCGAAGCCTGCTCCGGGGTTGAATCCTGCGCCACCATTGAAGCCCGCGCCGGGGTTGAATCCGCCCGCACCGGAGCCGTAGCCTGCGCCGCCCTGCGGTCCGCCCTGAGCGCCTGCGTTGGCCTGCTCGTAGAGCTTGGAGCTCATGACGTGGAACTGCTCTGTGAGAGCCTCTATCTTAGCCTTGATCTGCTCGGTGGTGCCTGCGTTCATAGCGCTTTCCAGCTCGTTCCTTGCAGTCATGATCTTGTTCTTCTCTTCCTCGGAGAGCTTGCCTTCCAGATCCTTGAGGTTCTTGTCGGTCTCGTAGATCATGGTCTCGGCCTGGTTCTTGACCTCTATCTCTTCCTTCTTGGCCTTGTCTGCCGCAGCGAACTGCTCAGCTTCCTTGACCTTGCGGTTGATCTCCTCCTCGGAGAGCTTGCTGGAGGAAGTGATAGTGATGTTCTGGCTCCTGCCGGTTCCCAGATCCTTGGCGCTTACGTTAACGATGCCGTTGGCGTCGATATCGAATGTGACCTCGATCTGAGGAACTCCCCTTCTGGCTGGCGGGATACCTGTGAGCTGGAAGCGTCCGAGTGTGATGTTGTCGGCTGCCATCTGGCGTTCGCCCTGCATTACGTGGATGTCTACAGCTGTCTGGTTATCCGCGGCTGTGGAGAAGATCTGGCTCTTCTTGGTAGGAATGGTGGTGTTCCTTTCGATCAGCCTGGTGGCTACGCCGCCGAGAGTCTCGATGGAAAGGGACAGCGGAGTTACATCCAGAAGCAGTATGTCGTTGACCTCGCCGGTCAGAACGCCTGCCTGGATGGCAGCGCCTACTGCTACGCACTCGTCCGGGTTGATGCCCTTGAACGGTTCCTTGCCGGTGACCTGCTTTACAGCTTCCTGAACTGCGGGGATACGTGTGGATCCGCCGACCAGTATTACCTTATTGATGTCCGCGTTGCTTACGTGAGCGTCCGCCATGGCCTTTCTCATAGGCTCGATGGTCCTCTGGACCAGGTGAGCTGTGAGCTGGTCGAACTTGGCTCTGGAAAGATCCATGTTCAGGTGCAGCGGTGTGCCGTTGCTTACGGTTATGAACGGCAGGTTGATATTCGTGGTCTGGCTGGAGGACAGTTCCTTCTTTGCCTTTTCAGCGGCTTCCTTGAGCCTCTGCATAGCCATCCTGTCGGAGCGCAGGTCTACACCGTTCTCCTTGGCGAACTCATCCGCCATGTAGTTCATCAGGACGTTATCGAAATCGTCGCCGCCGAGCTTGGTGTCGCCGTTGGTGGAGAGTACTTCGAAGACTCCGTCGCCGAGCTGGAGTATGGATACATCGAAGGTGCCGCCGCCGAGGTCGTATACCAGTACCTTGTGGGAGCTGGTGTCCTTATCAAGGCCGTAGGCCAGAGCTGCTGCCGTAGGCTCGTTTACTATTCTCTTGACATCGAGTCCTGCTATCCTGCCGGCGTCCTTGGTAGCCTGCTTCTGGCTGTCGGAGAAGTAAGCCGGAACTGTGATGACTGCCTCTGTTACGGGCTGTCCCAGATAGCTTTCCGCGTCCGCCTTGAGCTTGGAAAGTATCATTGCGGAGATGTCCTGCGGAGTGTACGTCTTGCCGTCGATGGAGACGGTGTAGGAAGAACCCATGTGCCTCTTGATCGAGGAGATGGTCCTGTCCGGATTGGTGATGGCCTGGCGCTTCGCTGTCTCGCCGACGAGGCGCTCGCCGCCCTTGGTGAATCCGACAACGGACGGTGTGGTCCTGTTGCCTTCTGCGTTAGCGATGACTACGGGTTCGCCGCCTTCGAGCACTGCTACGCAGCTGTTCGTTGTACCGAGATCTATTCCTATAACTTTACCCATTTCTATTCCTCCTGAGTATGTTTACTTAACTTACTGACTGACTGCCACCATGGCATGTCTTATTACTTTATTATTTAATGTGTACCCCTTTTGGAACACTTTTGTAACTATTCCGCTCTCCGCGCCTTCCGCGGCCTCTGTCATCACCGCGTTGTGAAGGTTAGGATCGAATGGCTTTCCCAGAGCTTCTATCTCTTCGACGTGGTTCTTGGAAAGCACTCCCTTGAGCTGGGTGAGTATCATTTCCAGGCCTTCCGCAAACTTGTCGCCTTCCGGCTTTGCGTCCATGGCCCTTTCGAAATTGTCTACGACTTCCAGCAGATCTGTGGCGAACTTCTCGCCTGCGTATGCGTAGAGGTCCGATTTTTCCTTTTCAGTCCTGCGCTTGTAGTTCTGGAACTCCGCGAACAGCCTGGCGTACTTTTCTGACTCCTGCTGGGCTTCGTCTGCTTTGGCACCGGCCGCGTCTGCAGCTTCCTCTGCCTTCTGCTCTGCGTCTTCTGCGGCGCCTTCCTCTTTAGTTTCTTCCGCGCCTTCTTTGTCTAACTCTTCCTGCGCGGCTTTCTTTTCTTCTTCACTCATTGTCTGTCTCTTCCTCCTTTGGAGCTTCTATCTCAAAGGTCTTGCTGAGATTATCAGTTATGTATTTGATCACCGAAGTGACCTCTCCGTACTTCATGCGCTTGGGCCCTATTACACCCAGCCTTCCGACCAGCTTGCCGTTGACCTTGTAGTCGGCCGTGATCAGGGCGCAGTCCTTGAGATCCTCGGAGTTTTCGTCTCCTATGGTTATCATCAGGCCATTGTCCCTGTTGACCAGGACGTTGGTGAACTCGTCCTTGTTGGTGACTGTCTCCAGGAAGTTCTTGGCCTTGGCGATGTCGTTGTACTCCGGAAGCCTGAAGATGTTGCTGTAGCCGTCCATGTAAAGGTCTACGTTGAGCATCTTCTCCAGGGTCTTCATGAAGCTGGGGACCACGCTGCCGGACAGGCTCTGAAGTGAAGCCATGTCACTTTCGAAGGTGGCCGCGATGTTCTCCGTGAGCAGGGCGCTGACAGCCTTCCCCTTGAAGTTGTGGGTCATGACCTTGCTCATCAGGGTGAGGTTCTCCTCTGTGTATGGAGCGTTCATCTTGATGGCTGAGTTGGTGACCTTTCCGTCCTCGCAGACTATCATGAGCACCACAGTGCTCTCGTCCACCGGCAGGAAGTTGATGTAATTTATCTTGCTGTCGCTGCGGTTGGGCGTTATTGCGAAACTGACCAGGTTGGTCATCTCCGAGAGCAGCTTGGCGGCGTGCTCGACTGTCTCGTCCAGTTCCACCGCATCGCTCCCCAGGCGCTCGGCTATCTCCTTCTTGTTCTCCGCGGGTATGTCCGCGCTCTTCATGAGCTGGTCCACGTAAAGCCTGTAGGCCTTGTCTGAAGGCACTCTGCCTGCGGAGGTGTGGGGATGGGTCAGGTAACCCATTTCCTCCAGATCAGACATCTCGTTTCTGATAGTTGCGGGGCTTAAGTCTATATCCGGCCTTTTTGAAAGGGTCCTGCTTCCGACCGGTTCGGAAGTACTGATGAAATCAGAGACTATAGCCTGCAGTATCTTAAGTTTTCTTTCATTAAGATCCATAGTATCCTGGCTCCTTGAGTCCCTGTTAGCACTCCTGCGCATCGAGTGCTAACAACCATGTATAATATAATCCCCTGCGGACCTAATGTCAACAGGGGATTTGTGAATAATTTGTGTAGTTTTGTTAAGAGCCCGGTCTACTTGCCGTAGATGAATTTCTTGAACTCGTTGGCGTTCTTTGTGAGGTTGCAGGTAAGAACGGAAGCGCCGTTGACATTCGTTCCTTTTCCATCAACAGGTATGCGGAGCTGGCCGGAGATCTTCATATTATTTGTAAATACGAATCTCACCAGGTCGAATATCTGTTTACTGGACATGTCCGTAGCCACGTTCGGAAGTATCCTGTCCGCAAGATCTATGAGCTGGCTGATGGATAAGGTCTTAGCCTTTTCGAATCCGGCCATGAGGACCTTCCTCTGGCGGTCGGTACGGGACCAGTCGCTTCCGGAGAGGTGGCGGGCCCTGCAGTAAGCAAGTACCTGTTCCGGGTTGAGCGATGCCTTGCCGGCTTTGAAGTTCCACTTGTTCCAGGAAGTCTTGTTGAGATAATCCGCCTCTTCCTTGGTAAGTTCTATTTCTATGTTGCCTATCTGTGCGAACGCAGCTATGAAGCTCTCGAAATTGACCGCGACGTTGGCGTCTACGACCACGCCGAAGTTCCTCTGCAGTGTAGCGTCCAGAAGAGTCTTTCCTCCGTAGAAGTAAGCAGTGTTGAGTCTGCCTTCAGATCCGGCTACCTTTACGTAGGTATCTCTCATGAATGACACGAGCTTGATATCTCCTGTCTTCTTGTTGATGCTGCAGACTATCATCGTATCGGAACGGCTGTTCCTTCCGACTACGCGCGCGTCGCTTCCTATAAGCAGTATATTTATGATATCCTTGTCGGAAACTATCTTTCCCGGATCCGGAAGCTTTATGTCCTCTTCCGGCACCACGAAATCAGCGTAGGTGCGGGCATCGGAATCGTCTTCCTCGAATACTCTTTCTCTGTAAGCATTATCTTCGTCGTCAAACTTGCCGATCTTGTCCAGCTTGCTCTTGACGTAGAAATATCCTCCGACTCCTCCGCCTACTAAAACGACAGCCAGAATTATCAGGACTATCTTCAGCGCTTTGTGTTTCTTCATTATCCCTTTCTCCTTAAGATCTCTAATCTACCCCGTATAATGCCTGATGTATGGTCTTGCTGACCTTCGCAAGGTCCGGGACCAGAGCGGACATCCCCCTGATGGTCTTGCTCTGGTACATTCCCGATGTGGGAACGGACTTTGTAGTGCTTATATTCATCCCGCCGTTCATTACTTCTTTGATCAGCGAGATCATTACGCTTTTGCTCATGTCTGTGGAAACGTAAGGTGCCACACTGTCCACCATTGAGATCATGGATGACAGTCCTTTGCTGCGGCACTTTTCGAATGCTTTTGCAAGGACCTTCCGCTGCCTTTCTGTCCTGCCCCAGTCGGAGTTCCCGACGTGGCGGGCTCTTGCATAGGCGAGAGTCTGCTCCGGAGTGAGCGAGTTGACGCCCTCCTTGAGCTTCCACTTTCCGTAAGACACTGTCTTGTTGAGGTACTCTACCTCCGCCTTATTAAGGCTTATATCCAGGTTGCCTATCTTGGTGAACGCCTTGATAAAACCGTCGAAATTGATGCAGACATTGTAGTCTATATGCACTCCGAAGTTCTTTTCTATGGTCTTGTTCAGAAGCTTGGTGCCGCCGTAGGCGTAAGAAGCGTTGATCTTGTTGTTCTGGTAACCCGGGATCTCCACATAGGTATCCCTGAGTATGGATACCATGTTGATCTTATTGGTCTTCCTGTTGATGCTCAGGATGATTATGGAGTCCGAACGGCCTCTCATGGAGGAAGTTCTGGAATCCGATCCTATCAGCAGTATATTCGTGACCTGGCTGTCTTTTACGAGCTTTATGTTAGCGTTGTTTAAGTTCGGCTCGTTCGAGACTTTTGCGGAAGAAGGACCGCTGCCGACATCTCCTATACTGTCTTTTGGCTCCGTATACTTATCGGAATCCTCCGCGTCGTCATCCATGGCCGCGAGGAACTTTACGTACTCGGAAGGTATCTGCACCTCGGATTCGGTATCTATCACCTGGATCTTGTCGAATACAGACTGGACATACAAATATATGCCGCCCCCTGCAAGCAGAAGGACCGCAAGTACGATAAGTCCGATGGTTTTTGCTAAAGATTTGTTCCTAATACCCATAACCTGAAGAATGATAGCACAAAAACATGTTTTGGTCAAGCAAGTTACTTCTTGAAATTGAGCTTGGGCTCCTCCCCTGCGATGAGCCTTTTAATATTGCCTCTGTGCTTGATTATAACCACTAAAGCCATAGCAAGTGCATATGGCCAGAAACCTTTTTCCATAAAGACGCTGGCTATCGGAAGCCCCACAGCAGCGCCTATGGATCCCACCGACATGCGCTTTGATAAGACCGTTAGCACCAGCGCCACTAAGAGCAGAAGGAGAGCCATTCTCCAGTTGATCACAAGCACCGCTCCGGCTGCCGTGGCGACCCCCTTGCCTCCCTTAAAGCCAAAGAACACCGGCCAGATGTGGCCTGCCATTACTGCAGCAGCGCAGATGTACGCGCAGGTGGATCCCGCCAGACTTCCCAAAAACACAGCCAGAGCGCCCTTGGCCACATCCGCAAGCAGCGTCACAAGAGCCGCCTTCTTGCCCAATACCCTGAGCGTGTTGGTAGTCCCTGCGTTGCCGCTTCCTTCTTTTCTTATATCTACTCCTTTGAGCCTTCCCAGAAGTATCGAAGGAGAGATGCTGCCCAGAAGATAGGCTATGACTATATATACATAGAACATCTATCTGATCTGCTCCCTGACTATGCCTATAACGTCTGTCCTGACAAAATCAGCGGCCTTGAGTATGGCGTTCATCACAGCCTTGGGACCGGAGGCTCCGTGCATCTTGATGATGGGCTTCTCCACGCCGAGTATGGGTGCTCCGCCGTATTCGGAATAGTCTGTCTGGCCTTTTATTCCCGCGATCATTTCTTTTGGCAGCTTGGGGGCCATGAACTTGAACATCCTCGCGACCAGGCCTTCGGAAAGCTTGAGTATCATGTTGCCGGTAAATCCGTCTGCCACTATAACGTCGCAGGCACCTTCGGGAATGTCTCTGCCTTCCACGTTGCCTACAAAGTTCAGTTCGCTCTCGGAGAGGAGCTCGTAGGTCTTTTTGGTGAGAGCATTGCCCTTCTCGGATTCGGCGCCTATGTTTGCAAGGCCAACTCTGGGGTTTTCAACTCCCAGTACCTTCTCCATGAACACGCTTCCCATGAGGGCGAACTCGTATAGATTGCGGGGCTTGCATTCAGCGTTGGCGCCCGCGTCCACAAGCACTGAAGGCCTGGCTCCTATGACAGGATAGAAGGAGCAGATAGCGGGTCTTTCTATACCCTTGATCCTTCCGCAGATAAGCAGTCCGCCGACCAGCAGCGCGCCTGTGCTTCCTGCCGATACGAACGCGTCCGCAAGGCCGTCCTTGAGTATGGTAAGGCCTAATACTATTGTAGAATCCTTTTTTGTCTTTATAGCCTTGACCGGGGAGTCATCGTTGGTGATGACCTCCGAAGCGCCGACTGTAATGATATTTCCGGGCACACCGTCAGGGCATTCCGAAACGAGAAGCTCCGCAAGACGTTCCTTGGGACCAATCAGAGCTATGGTTTCTTCTGTCCTGGCAGCTGCAAGCAGTGCTCCTTTTACTATTGCCTCGGGAGCGTTGTCGCCGCCCATCGCATCAACTAATATACGCAAATCTTCTCCTCCATCAAATAACCGGGTAAAGCGGCTCCAGGCCGCTTAGAACGTTTATTATGCTTTTTACGCATATCATGCCGCACGCGTAATAGGCATCTTCCGTCTGTGCTGCCGCGTGGGGCGTAAGTATGATATTGCTGAGCTGCCTTAAGGGGCTGCCTTCCGGGAGCGGCTCTTTCTCGTAAACGTCCGCCGCGCCGCCTGTCAGCTTTCCGGACCTGAGAGCCTCCGCAAACGCCGCCTCATCGATCACACTGCCGCGGGATGTATTGACCAGATAGGCTCCGTCCTTCATCCTGGCAAAAGCGTCCGTGTTTATAAGGTGGTAGGTGGACGGTATTGCCGGGCAGTGGACAGTCACTATATCGCTCTGACGCAAAAGTGTATCCAGATCCACGAGCTCGGCACCGTGCTCCGCGGCGGTATCCGCCGAAGCCACCGGGTCCTGGGCAAGCAGCCTGCATCCGAAAGGTCTTAGCCTGTCTGCAACGCCCTTTCCTATCTTACCAAAGCCTATGATGCCTACAGTCATCTGCTGCAGGGTCCTGGCGTGGTAAAGTCCCCATCTGCCGGATCTTATGCGCCTGTCGTACTCGGGCAGGTTCTTGAGCATGGCAAGTATGAGCGAGACCGCAAACTCCGCGACTTCCACGTGGTTGACTATGGTACTGACCCTTATGCCCCTTTCCTTAAGATAAGGAAGGTCCATGGTGTCCATGCCCACTCCGTAGCGCGCCACTATCTTAAGCTTGTCTGCCTTGCTGAGCGTCTCCCTGTTGTAAAGCTCCAGACCGCCTACCACAGCGTCCAGATCCGAAAGGAAATCCGCAAGCTCTTCTCCTGCGAGCCAGCGTCCTGTTTCGTTGAAGACTACCTCGTATCCCTGCTCCGTAAGAAGCTTTACCGCATCATCCGGGACCTGGGAATGGCAATCCTTTAAAGCGATACCGACCTTCATGAAATCATGCCCGCCTTTCTGTTGCTATTTTTTCTATTATATATGTTTTCACAAAAAAATAAAAGGGCTAAGCCTTAGCTCAGCCCTTGTTATTTGTTTCAGATTACTCTTCGATAGCGGAAACAACGCCGGAAGCAACTGTACGGCCGCCTTCACGAATAGCGAACCTCATTCCCTGCTCGATAGCTACAGGAGTGATGAGCTCGATGTCCATGGTGACGTGGTCTCCGGGCATGCACATCTCAGTGCCTGCGGGCAGAGAAATGGTACCGGTAACGTCAGTTGTTCTGATGTAGAACTGCGGTCTGTAGCCGTTGAAGAACGGAGTGTGGCGTCCGCCTTCAGACTGCTTGAGAACGTAGACCTGGCCGCTGAACTTGGTGTGCGGGTGGATGCTGCCCGGCTTAGCGAGAACCTGACCTCTTTCGATCTCGTTTCTCTGTACGCCACGGAGCAGAACACCGATGTTGTCGCCAGCTTCGCCCTGGTCGAGCAGCTTACGGAACATCTCAACGCCGGTAACTACAACGCTTCTCTTCTCTTCGGTAAGACCAACGATCTCAACGGTGTCGCCGACCTTTACAACGCCTCTCTCAACACGGCCGGTAGCAACTGTACCACGACCGGTGATGGAGAATACGTCTTCTACAGGCATCAGGAACGGCTTGTCGGTCGGACGCTCAGGCTGCGGAATGTAGCTGTCTACTGCGTCCATAAGCTCCATGACCTTGTCGGCCCATTCGCCGTTCGGATCCTGGAGTGCCATGAGAGCGGAACCCCTGATGATAGGAGTGTCGTCCCCGGGGAATTCGTAGAAGTCGAGGAGCTCACGAACTTCCATCTCTACGAGGTCGAGAAGCTCTTCATCGTCTACCATGTCGCACTTGTTGAGGAATACTACGATGTAGGGAACGCCTACCTGACGAGCGAGCAGGATGTGCTCTCTGGTCTGGGGCATCGGTCCGTCGGTAGCTGCTACTACGAGGATAGCGCCGTCCATCTGGGCAGCACCAGTGATCATGTTCTTAACATAGTCTGCGTGGCCCGGGCAGTCTACGTGAGCATAGTGCCTGGAAGCAGTCTCATACTCAACGTGAGCGGTGTTGATGGTGATTCCTCTTTCTCTTTCTTCCGGAGCCTTATCGATATTCTCGAATGCTACGATCTGGTTGGTAGCGGAAGGCAGTCTGGTAGCGAGAACCTTGGTGATTGCAGCGGTAAGAGTGGTCTTGCCGTGGTCGATGTGACCGATCGTACCGATATTGCAATGCGGCTTGCTTCTTTCGAATTTCTGTTTTGCCATTTTAATCCTCCTAAAACGGTATGTTAGTACTAACTCTTTTATTATACTTTATTTATTGATTTTTTCAATCAGGGAATCCGGTAATTTTTCGAAGTGATCCATCTGCATCACGTACGCGCCGCGGCCCTGGGTCTTGGACCTGAGGTCTGTAGCGTATCCGAACATCTCTGAGAGCGGCACCATAGCGTGGACAGAGCATGCTCCGTTGAATATGTCTGTTCCTTCTATCTTGCCTCTTCTGGAACTGATGTCTCCTATGACATCGCCCATATAGTTTTCCGGAGCAGTGACTTCCACCTTGAACACAGGCTCGAGCAGTATGGGCTTTGCCTTGCGGGCGCCCTCTCTGAAGGCCATGGAAGCCGCTATCTTGAACGCCATCTCCGAGGAGTCCACCTCGTGGAATGATCCGTCGAAGAGCTCGACGCCCATGTCCACTACCTGATAGCCTGCCAGAGGACCGTTCTGCATAGCCTCGCGTATACCCTCGTCCACCTTGGGGATGAACTCCTTGGGGATAGCGCCTCCGACGACGTTGTTGACGAACTCGTAACCGGATCCTGCTTCTCTTGGATAGAGCCTGATCTTGACGTGTCCGTACTGTCCGTGTCCGCCTGTCTGCTTGGCGTACTTGTACTCCGATACAGCCTCCTGGGTGATGGTCTCCTTGTAGGATACCTGAGGCTTTCCTACGTTGGCCTCCACCTTGAATTCCCTGAAGAGCCTGTCTACGATTATCTCCAGATGGAGCTCGCCCAGACCTGCGATTATTGTCTTGCCGGTCTCGGGATCGGTCCAGGTCTTGAAGGTAGGATCCTCTTCCGCAAGCTTTGAAAGCGCCAGGCCCATCTTTTCAAGACCTGCCTTGGTCTTGGGCTCTATGGCTATCTGGATGACAGGTTCCGGGAATTCCATGGATTCCAGGACGATCGGGTGTTTCTCGTCGCAGAGGGTGTCGCCTGTGGTGGTGTCCTTAAGACCTACCGCCGCGGCTATGTCTCCGGAATAGACCATCTCGATCTCTTCCCTGTGGTTGGCATGCATCTGGAGTATGCGGCCTATGCGCTCTTTTCTGCCCTTGCGGGGGTTATACACATAAGAACCGCTTTCCAGTGTTCCGGAATATACTCTGAAGAAAGCGAGCTTGCCCACGTAGGGGTCTGTCATGATCTTGAACGCCAGAGCCGCAAACGGCTCGGAGTCGGATGAATGACGAGCTTCTTCCTTCTCGGTCTTGGGGACCACGCCCATGATGGACGGGATGTCTGTGGGAGCAGGCATATAGTACACAATGGCGTCCAGCAGCAGCTGTATTCCTTTGTTCTTATAAGCCGATCCGCAGAGCACCGGTACCATCTCGTTGGCTATGGTCATCCTGCGTATGGCTGACCTTATCTCGTCAGGAGTGAGCTCTTCGCCTTCGAGGAACTTCATGAGAAGCTCTTCGTCGGACTCGGCCACTGCCTCCAGAAGGATCTGGCGGTACTCCTGAGCTTTTTCGAGCATGTTTGCGGGGATCTCGGTCTCTTCCATGACCTTTCCGAGATCGTCCTTGTAGATCTCCGCCTTCATCTCGATGAGGTCTATCTCGCCGATGAAATCGCCTTCAGCGCCTATGGGCAGCTGCACAGCGACTGCGGGAGCGTGAAGCCTGTCCTTGACCATCTGGAGCACGTGGTAGAAGTCTGCTCCGGTGATATCCATCTTGTTGACGAATATCATCCTGGGGACTTTGTACTTTTCTGCCTGTCTCCAGACTGTTTCAGACTGGGGCTCTACGCCGCCCTTTGCGCACAGGACCGTAACGGCCCCGTCAAGGACTCTCAGGGAACGCTCGACTTCTACTGTGAAATCTACATGTCCCGGAGTGTCGATGATGTTGATCCTGGTGTTTTTCCACTGAGCGGTGGTGGCAGCCGATGTGATGGTTATGCCTCTTTCCTGCTCCTGCACCATCCAGTCCATAGTAGCGGCGCCGTCGTGGGTCTCTCCGATCTTATGGGTCCTTCCTGTGTAGAACAGTATCCTCTCGGTGGTTGTCGTTTTACCGGCATCGATATGGGCCATGATGCCGATGTTTCTTGTGTTTTCAAGAGAAAACTTTCTTGGCATCGTGGCTCCCCCTTAGAATCTGTAGTGTGCGAATGCTCTGTTCGCCTCGGCCATCTTGTGAGTGTCTTCTCTCTTCTTTACAGATGCTCCGAGTCCGTTAGATGCATCCATAAGCTCCTTGGCGAGGCGCTCGCTCATGGTGCGCTCTCCGCGAAGCCTGGTGTACTTTGTGAGCCAGCGAAGACCTAAGGTCTGGCGTCTTTCAGGCCTTACTTCGATAGGAACCTGATAGTTGGCGCCGCCGACTCTCCTTGCCTTTACTTCCACCTGCGGCATGATGTTTGCCATTGCAGTCTGGAAGACTTCTAAAGGCTCTTTTCCTGTTTCCTCCTTGATCTTGTCAAAGGCATCGTATACGATCTGCTGCGCAACGCCCTTCTTTCCGTCCAGCATGATGCTGTTGATGAGCTTTGCTACTACGATGTCTCCGTAAACGGGATCAGGAAGGACTTCCCTCTTGGGGACATTACCTCTTCTAGGCACTTCTTTTCCCTCCTTGCTAGGTAATTCTGTGTAATACTGCGTTGCTGCAATACTACTTGAATACTTACAATTCATCGGTACTCAGTAACACTAGTGTTTACTGCGGTGCCCAAATCTATATAAATGGGCACTTTTCCCGATATGTTCGATGATAACTTTCTTTTCTGAGACTTAAGACTTACTTCTTCTTGGCAGCAGTCTTCTTGGGCCTCTTTGCACCGTACTTGGAACGGGCCTGATTGCGGTTTGCAACACCGGCGGTATCCAGAGTACCTCTGATGATGTGGTATCTTACACCAGGCAGATCCTTTACACGGCCGCCTCTGATAAGTACTACACTGTGCTCCTGAAGGTTATGACCGATACCCGGGATATAAGCAGTTACTTCGATTCCGTTGGTAAGACGTACACGAGCGACCTTACGAAGTGCAGAGTTCGGCTTCTTCGGGGTGACTGTCTTAACAGATGTGCAGACTCCCCTCTTCTGAGGTGCCTGAGTTTCTGTAGGTACTCTTCTGAGAGAGTTCATTCCCTTGAGCAGAGCCGGGCTGTTGGACTTCTTTACGGACTGGGTCCTTCCTTCTCTGACCAGTTGGTTGATTGTAGGCATTCTATTCTCCTTTCTTCTGATATTTGCCGCCTAAAACTGCGCAACAAAAGACTGCGCCGCATAGCGACAACAGCGGTAATATATCACATAAACATCGCACATGTCAATCATTATTTTTAATTGATTTTTCAACATCTATCCTGCTTTTTCCGCAAAATTTAGCAAAATAGTGCTTGACAATAGTTAGGTACCGAATTATAATGAGCCCGAAAGATATAGTTAGGTACCTAAAAGAAAGGAGAAAAGCGTATGGACACTTTCAATAATACAGAAAAAGAATACGATGTGATCAAGTCCGCGTTCGGGATCGCAAGAGCCCTCAAGCGCAGACCGCACCGCGCAGCCCATATCCTTCCCCCCGGTATGGAGCGCACACTCATGACTGTCGCCAAAAACGACGGCATCAGCTCCGGAGAGCTCTGCGAGATCCTGGACGTCAGGCCTTCTTCCCTCTCCGAGATAGCAAACAAGATGGCTGAACGCGGTCTTATCGAGAAGAAAGACGCGGAAACAGACAAGAGGATCACACTGATCTGCCTCACTGAGCTTGGAAAAGCCCAGGCCGAGCAGATCGCAAAGACCAGGACCGAAGCTGTAGAGGCGCTTTCCGCCTGCTTCACTGAGGACGAGGCTAAGATGTTCTGCGAGCTTGCCGATAAGCTCTCGGAGCACTTAAAGGGCCTCTCTGAGGGGGAGGAGCGCCCCGAAGGCTTCGGACCGCACGGACACCACGGTCCTCACGGCCCGTTCGGCGGTCCCGGATGCGGACCGGTTCACGGCCCCTTCGGAGGCCGAGGAATGCCAAGGCATTTCTGGCCGGGCCACTGCGGAGGACACATGCATTTCCGCAGACACCACAGACATTTATTCAGGTAAAGCACCCAGCATACACACAACACACAACTATACACGGCACAGCTTTATCTGGATAGCAAAAACAGACCCT
>JAEEGL013535594.1_pt1 | contig 18312 bp, 20 predicted proteins | sample 9134231 | NCBI WGS metagenome assembly JAEEGL01 (sample SAMN16246548, study PRJNA631951) | gut metagenome | biome: gut microbiome; feature: rumen; material: fiber-attached | host: Bos | place: Iran: Karaj | collected 2018-10 | reverse complement strand
GTCGCTGCGCTCCTCACTCCAAAAGGTGCTTGCCATTTGCTAACAACAAAGCAGCCTGCACAAATTGCACAGACTGCTTTTAGTTACTTCATAGATTATTTTTGTTTTTTGCGCTGTCTACTTGACAGGGGGCGGGTCAGTTATGCAGAGGGGCTTTTTGGACAGATTGACAGCAGGTCAACCTGCTGTTCAACTCCTCCCCTGACATGGTTATTTGTTGACTTTCATACTTTGATTTGCTATAATAGATGATAGAAGACCGTTCGTATTTGAAGAACGGCATTTCCTGCCATGATTGAAGGAGGGAGCATGCAATGATCAACAAACTGAAGCAGCACATAAGCGAATACTTCGTCGGAAAAGAAGAAACGATCGAGAATCTGCTGATCTGTCTGTTTTCGGGCGGACATATTCTGCTGGAGGGCATCCCGGGCGTTGGCAAAACCACACTTGCTTCAACACTCGCCAGATCTGTGGAATGTGACTTCGGACGGATTCAGTTCACGCCTGATACCCTGCCAACCGATGTCATGGGTACAGAAATATTCAATATGAAAACCGGTAAATTTGAGTACCGCGAGGGCGCAGTCATGCACCAAATCGTCCTTGCGGACGAGATCAACCGTACATCGCCCAAAACGCAGGCGAGCCTTCTGGAAGCTATGGCAGAGGGGCAGACTACCGTCAGCGGCGTCAAGCACAGGCTCCCGCAGCCGTTCATGGTCATTGCAACGCAGAATCCGGTTGAATTTATGGGGACCTATCCGCTGCCTGAAGCGCAGATCGACCGGTTCATGATGAAGCTGACGTTAGATTATCCCGATGAAGCTGAGGAGCTGCGGATGACGAAAAATATGCTTGCCGGAAAAACAGTTGACACTGTGAAAAGTGTGATCACAGCAAAAGATGTGCTCCGGATTAAAGAGCAGGTGACAAAGGCCACGATCAAGGACGAAGTGATTCGTTATGCAAGAGCCATTGCTGAGATGACACGCAATGAAAAGCGATTCGTGCTCGGTGCAAGTCCGCGTGCTGTGGTGGCGCTCGTCAAGGCTTCTCAGGCAAAGGCGATCCTCGAAGGCAGAGATTATGTAAAGCCCGATGATGTCAAGGCAGTTGCGCCGTTCATTCTGGAGCACAGACTGGCACTGACCTCCGAAGCAAAGATCGCAAAAGAGGATAAAAATGACATTATCAGAAAACTCATCAGCAAGACAAAAATCCCGCTTTAACTGACCTGTTTTTCTCTAAACGAAGCATTGCAGAGGATTATATATGAAACGAAACAGAATCATCTGGTTTTGTCTGTGGGTGCTGTCTGTTATTGGAATCAGCCTGAAGGGCGGTGCAGTGACCTACGGCTGTTTTGCGGTACTGACCTTGATTCCGCTCCTTTCCCTGTTGTATTTGCTGGCAGTCTATATGCTGTTTCATATCTATCAGGAGCTGGAACAGCGCTTTGTTTCTGTCAATGAACCGGTGCGTTACCGCTTTGCACTGGTCAACGAATATCCGCTGCAGTTTGTCGGTATCAGAGTGCGGTTTTTCTCGTCGTTTTCCTCCATCACTGACCTGGACGATGCAACGGAATACGAACTGAAGCCAAATACCAGAATCGAAAAGGAAACCCGTCTGATCTGCAAATACAGAGGCGAATATAATATTGGCATCAAAAGCATAGAGATACAAGATTATTTCCGGCTGTTCCGCATCCGATACAAAAACAAGGAATGCATTCATGCTGTTGTAAAGCCACAGCTTGTGAGAATCGATTCACTTGGTGATATTACGCTCTCCGAAGCTGTCAGAACATGTGAACGCAGCAAGTCTGAACTGGATATCATCAGCCGGGAATATGTCCCCGGAGATGACTGCCGGTTCATCAATTGGAGCCAGTCTGCCAGAACAACAACGCTGATGACACGAAACTGGACAGGCTCAAATCATCAGGAAATCGCAATCATAACCGACACCTTCCGATACAGCCAGGAGCAGAAGGAATTTCTGCCGGCAGAAAACAAAATACTTGAAACAGCACTTGCACTTTCATATTATTTCAGCAAAAACAATATCGGTGCCGCCGAATATCATCTCGGACAGGGACTTGAACGGCTGACAGTCGAAAACACATGGAAATTCGAGGCATTCTTTGAACAGCTCTCAGAGGTCCGGTTCAGCAGCCTGCATACCCACAGGGCACTCTTTGAATCGGCATTGCAGCGAAAGGATATTCATGAAAGCGCAATGGTTTTCCTGATCCTGTCTATATGGGATGCCGCAATCGACACAATGCTGCGGGAACTGGAGCAAAGCGGCCTGTTTATCGTGATCTGTCTGATCAGCTGTAATGAACAGGCCATTCCCGATCTCACCGGTCATAAAAACTGCACGCTCATCCGCATTTCTCCGTTCGAGGAGCTCACAAAGGAGATGGGCGTATGAGCATATTAAGCACAATATATGATATCATCCATATTCTGCCGGTTTCCTTGCTTGCAATCATGCTGTTCGGCGGATATGCCGGCATCCCGCAGGACAGCAAACTGAGTTATCTGCTCTGTCTGGTTGTTTCGCTCTGGTTTATCATGCTCCGGAACATGAAGAAACAGACCAGACTGCGCAGCATCGGCATTGTACTGTTCTTTTTTGCAGGACTGGCTATTGCGCTCAGAGAAGAATCACGGCAGGCCATCGCCGCGGAATACTTCTGGGTGATTTGGCTCTTTCTTTTTTCTGCTGTGTCTGTGATTGCAGGCATTCTGGCAGACAAGTGCATCCGGATCAGGAGAATTGCTGCTGCAGCACTGTTGCTGTACTGCATAGTCGGAACCGTCCTGAAACAAAACATCAGCAAGGAAACGTTCACACTGATCTGCTTCCTTCTTCTGATCCATGCGGCAGAAGAGATACAGCGAAAATGGAAGAAGAGCGGCTGTTCCGATATAAAGGCGCACATCACCGGAATTGCACCCATTCTTCTGGCCGGATGTCTGACCGTCTATCTGATCCCTGCACCGGAAAAGCCCTATGACTGGCAATGGGTCCGGACACTCTGCGACAAAACAGTCACCGGCTTTCAAAAGGTTTACGGCATCATGACACACCCCTCAGATGATTACGGGACCATCGGTTTTTCGGATCAGAGCAGTTTTCTGGCCGGATTAAGCAGCAGCGACAGGGAAGTTATGCGTATCACAGCGGATAACAGAACTGTGAACGAATTCAGGCTCGTTGGCTGTATCAGCAGTGATTTCAATGGACTCGAATGGGTATCTGCTACTGACAGCAGCAGCTTTTCCAGACTGCTGGATACCATGGAAACCTCTTGCGCAGTCAAAAAATATGCCCCCTCCCATCGTACGGATTTTCTGCAGAAAACGGATCTGGACTGCGAAACGTATTTCTATAACACGCAGTACATGTTTTCACCTGCGAAGATCAAGCTGGAGGAAACAAAAGCAAAAAATAAAAGAATCACAGAAAAAAACGGCAGTTTTATCACGAATCATCGGTTTCATTATCGGGACAGCTTTTTTATTTCATGCTTAATACTGAATTACGACAATCCGGATCTCGCAGACTTCCTGACGAATGCGGCACCCCTTGATGAAGAAGAATGGAAACAGACCGCAGCTGCGGAAGGCGTTTCGGATCAGAATGCCTATTCCTATACGACCTATCAGAAATACCGCAGGGATGTTTATGAACAATACTGCCATTCCTACGGTTTATCCGAAAAAGTAACCGCATTGGCAAACAGCATCCGGAACAGTTCGTCAAGCCGCTATGAAGCTATGAAGCAGCTGGAGGCGTTTCTCCGGACAATGTCGTATTCCACGGATTGCGGTTCGCTTCCGGCTGATGTTTCCGATGCGGAGAGCTTTTTGGATTATTTTCTTTTCCGTTCGCAGCAGGGCTACTGTGTACACTTTGCGACTGCTTTTGTCCTGATGGCAAATGAAATGGGAATTCCATGCCGCTATGTGCAGGGCTATCATGTCACAAAAGATGAAAAAGGCAGGTTCATTGTCAGACAAAGTGATGCTCATGCATGGCCGGAGGTGTATTTTGACAATGCGGGCTGGGTAGCCTTTGAGCCTACACCCGGGTATTCCGCAGATACGGGCTGGAAAAGCAGGGAAAGCCAGGTCGGCCTGTCCGATCAGAAGCCGACGATTCCGATCTATGACATCACGCCGTTGACGGACAACGGTGATGACACAGCGGAAACCGTACAGGCTGCTCCAAAGATCAATCTGCTCATCTTCATCATCCCTGTTCTGACAGTCGTCAGCTTCCTGATATTATATTGTGTGATCAGCCGTGCGGTTTCCAGACATAAATATCAGCAAATGAGCAGCACCGACAAATTCCTGTTCCTTTCACGGCAGCATCTGCGTCTGCTCGGATACCTTGGATTCCGGATGGCAGATGATGAAACACTTGCAGAATATCAAAGGCGAATCATGGCCTCTGAAAGACAGGAACTGTGTGAATATCTTTGCTTTATCCCGAAATACGAAACAGTGCTGTATTCTGATAAAGCAGTCACTGAGGAAGATGTGACATCCGCGGAAAACAGTTACCGCACGCTCCGTTCTCTTGTCAGGAAGAGCAAGCTGAGATATCGTGTTCTGCTTCTGTTTCACGAGAAGTATTCTCAGTAAAATGAGCACGTTCCGTATTCTGTACGGCGGTGAAACAGGCGAAGGACATGCCGTGTTCTTCCATCTTTTTCAGTTCCTTTTCCGGCATCAGGAAGGAACCGGTATACGTTTTGGATGCAGACCAATAAATTGTTCTGGTGCAGAGAATGCCGCCCTCAGTTCGTTGGAAATCATAGGCATGCATCTCCGGATCATATTCTGTCCTTCCATACAGAGAAACGTGATGAACGTAAGGGCGAATTCACTTCGCCCTTACTCAGCCTGTCGAAAAAGTCCGGCGGAAGCTGGGCTTTTTCGCATTTATGTGGTATCATATAGGTGAAGGGACAGACCGCTTACCTGGGTGAACGATGCAGAGCTGAATAAGATCTCTGCGCTGAATGCGGCACTCAACAAAGGGGAAACGCTGAATTCCATGCGCAGACGGTTCACGGAACTGACAAAGCGGAAAATCTTTTTTTCTGATTTGCCTGCCATTTTTTGCAGTGCGAAATACCGGATCTTTCCGCTGATATTTTCACAAACCGTGCGCAACATAGTATCACGGCAGCAAACAAACGGAATGTCTGCAACAGGGCAGCCGTTCCGATTCCGGCTGCCTCATGCGCATTTGCGCAAGAAAAGGAGAGGTTTACCATGAAGGGTGAAATGACACAGAAGGGCAGAGAGGCTCTTGACCGGTTCAAGATGGAGTCTGCAAGTGAGGTCGGCGTGACACTGAACAAGGGCTACAACGGCGACCTGACCTCCCGCCAGGCCGGTTCGATCGGCGGCCAGATGGTCAACATGATGAGTCCGGAACAACAATTTGAGTTCATCCGCAGCGATGTCAAATCGCAGATGCATACAAGGATTCTGACCTATTCGGTGCAGGTCGGGATCTGAGCTGCAGAATCATATCGCAATGCACACGCAAATCACAGCTTGACAAATTCATGCGTTTCGGTTAAAATAAGGAGGAAACGAGGTGACCCACATGGAGATTACAAGAGATCAGGCGATCAAGAACGCAGTTGCATCTGCCGAAATGGAAGGCTTACACCCGACCGAGAAAGATATTGCCCGTATCCGGGATTTTGTAGAGAAGAAACTCACACACGAGGAATTTGTTTCATTGATACTTGCCGATGTAAAAGAGGTATCATAATGGCGGTTTACGATGTATCCGGTACACAGGAAGACTGTTACCCGAATACAACGGTTCTGATTAACCGGTTTGATATTCGGAATCAAAAACAGCTTTCGTTGGTTGAACAGAAACTGGTGACCGGTCTCGCGGCACAGCTTGAGAAAGAGAAAGTCTTTGATAATGTGAATTTTGCGTATTATAAGGGACTGCATAAAGCCTTGTTTGGCGATCTGTATGATTGGGCAGGGACTGTGCGGAAAATTACCATTTCCAAGAAAGGTACAGTATTTTGCCGTGCAGAAGCAATAGAACAGATTGCTGAAGTACGTTTTTCCAGACTGAAACAGCAGAACTATCTGAATGGGTTGGATGATGAGGCTTTTATAGACGGACTGACAGAACTTTATGATGATCTGAATATGCTGCATCCGTTTCGGGAAGGAAACGGCAGAACGCTGAGATTGTTCATCACACTGCTTGTCAGAAACACAGGAAGAGAAATATTTTTTGATCGTTGTGATGCCGATTTACTGACGATTGCAACGATCCAGGCTGCGCAGGGTTCAAAAGACCTGCTGCGACAGGTGTTCTCTGAGATTGTCGAAGATACTTAGGTCAAATTCATATTTCAATACGCTGATAGGAAGATAACAAATTAAATTTGATGCCCGGCAAATGCCGGGCATTTCGTTTTCCTTATTTTGGATTTGCCATGCTTTTATTTTCCAAAGACAGAAAAGAGAGTGATCCGAAAGCTCTCCATTGTGACGCAAAAGCACCGTAAAAACGCATTTCTCATGACAAGCTGGAAGGCGCAGTGTGCTTTGCAAAGAAACTGAAATAAACAGCGCAACAAATACACAGGACGGGAAGAGTAGCCCATGAAAAAACATGCCTCCGCTCGGACAGCGCATCCTCAAATCCGCTGCGGCTGTCGCATTGTGCCTGATCGTATATTACTCCAGGACAAAGCTGCCGATCGTGGTTTACCTTGCGGCATCTGCATTTGTCATTCCGTGATTTATACCGCAGTCGCACTCGATCACCGCAACGCTGCGTTCTTTTCCTGCGTCGTGTTCCTGAGCCTTGCGGTACCGGAGGATGCTGCGGCACAGAAACTGTTTTCCGCTTTTATTTCGGCAGCGACCTAACGATATTCAAAAGCAGGAACCGATACAATGACCGGTTCCTGCTTGCCTTTTTTATTTGATTATGCCCGCCTTATAAGCTTCCAGCAGCTGATGCAGATCATTGATCCTGTCATTGATCTCTTTGCCCCTGTCCGTATCGGCGATATTGGCGCGCTGTTCCAGCTTCTCCACAAGATGAATTGTTGGGGTATTACCGTATTCTCCTTCGACAAAAGGCTTGTGTTCAGCGAGATTCAGACTGTGGGAATCGTAGATCAGCGTATATCCGGCAATGCCTGTTGCAGACTGATATGCCTTGGAAATGCCGCCGTCAATGATAAACAGCTTGCCCTCAGCCTTGACAGGGCTTTCTCCGTTTTTGATCCTGACCGGCACATGTCCGTTGATGATATGTCCCTTCTGCGCATCAAGCCCGAAGTGTTCCAGCAGAGAAACACAAACTTCGCATTTTTCCGAGAACGTATAGTAGGCATTATAGTTTTCGGTATGCAGCGATTTGTCTGCAAGCAGCGCACGCTCAAAGAATGCCATCTTGTCTTTGCCATACAGCGGGGATTTCGCACCGCACCAGAGATACCACATAAAATCGCCGGCGTATTCCTTTTCTTCGCCTTTGCTGAAATATGCCTGATTGACCAGTTCGCCGAGCTTGTCCAGAAGTGCCTTTCCGGCATACTGCTGCCCGTGGATGCTGACGCTCTGGAGCGCGCCGTTTTCATCCATCGGTATGCAGCCGTGAAACAGCAAATTGTTGTTGCAGGTCTGATACATCGCGCCTTTCGCGTAAATAAAGCGGATATGCCGCTGCAGCTTTTCGCTGTGCCGGAAGGATGCCCGCAGCACCTTCATCAGTTCCGCTTCGCCTTCCGAGAGCGTCAGCGGTGCAGCGGGGTCAACGGTTGGGAAGCATTTGTCGAGGAGTTCATGCAGTTTGCCGTCAATGCATACGGTGCCATTGATAAAATCGGTTCTGCCGAAAAGATCGCGGTCGGTCATTTCCCATTCCGGATGCTTGGCAATCAGCTGACCTTCCAGTTTCATCTGAATCACGTTGATTGCCTTATGCATTTTGGCAGCCAGCTTCAGATCCACAGGATCATAGACATTATCATCCAGCGCATTCGGCATATATAGTGCACAGTCATCGCCTGAGTATGTTTCTGCCGCGAATACCGCAAGCGCACGGAGATTCAACCCGTATCCATCCTCAAGCACATCAAAATTATTGTAACGCATAGCGATGCGGATAACATTGGCGATCAGGACCGGATTTCCTGCAGCAGCGCCCATCCATGAGATGTCATGATTGCCCCACTGGATATCCACATCATGCATTTTCATGAGCTCATCCAGTATCACATCCGCACGCGGACCTCTGTCGAAAATGTCGCCGATGATATGCAGCTTGTCGATGCAGACTGACTGGATCAGCTTGCAGAGGGAGATGATGAAAGTTTCGGCAATGCCGGTGCTGATGATCGCGCTGATGATCTCGTCGTAATAATAGTCCTTGTTGACATCATCCGTCACGTTGAGAAGTTCATCTAGAATGTAGACCAGATCCTCCGGAACCCGTTTGCGGATACGGGAGCGGGTATACTTGGCAGAAACAGTCTCGCATACAAGAATCAGACGATAAATGGTCAGCCGGATCCATTCGTTTGAAAGCTCACCACTATTCGTCAGCTGTGTCATGATCTTTTTCGGATAATAGATCAACTCGGCGAGCATTTCACGGTCGGCAGCCGATACTGTTTTGCCGAGCACAAGATCAATCTTGCGCTTGATTATGCCGGAAGCGCTCCTAAGCATATGCAAGAACGCGCCGGCTTCTCCGTGGATATCGCTGAAAAAGTATTCTGTTCCTTTTGGCAGACTTTTGATCGCTGAAAGATTGATGATCTCACTGGCAGCGCTTTCAATCGTTGGGTATTCTTTCGCAAGAAGCTTCAGATATTTCAGATCCATTTTTTCTCCGTTCAAAACTGTGTGAAAACAGGCAATACGGTTTCCTTCTTTTGTAATTGTAACATACTTCATCCGAAAATGCAAGCAGGAAGAAGCAGACATACAAGCAGGATGACTGAATATGTGAAGTACCTCCGCAAAACCATATTCCATCTGTGATGGTTGTCACTTTTAATGGGAGCAATAAGCGTTTCCAATTCCCAAGTGCTTTTGAGCGGGGCCTTCTAAAGATATATGCAAAGTATAAGATTGACAAATCCTCGTTCTTTGTGATATAATATTTCATAGAACAGCAAAGGCGCTGCGGTTGATTATACCGTATGCGCCCTTTTTATTTGGAGGAATGAAAATGAGTAAGCGACCAGTGATTGGTGTGATTCCGCTTATGGATTATCAAAGGCAGAGCTACTGGATGCTGCCTGGGTATTTCGGCGGAATTGTAAAAGCGGGAGGTTTTCCGGTGATGCTTCCCTTAACATCCGATATACAGCAGATCGAACAGGCATTAGAAATATGCAGCGGGTTTCTTTTTACTGGCGGTCAGGATGTCACCCCCTCACTCTATCATGAAGAAAAGACTGTTCGCTGCGGCGAGTGCAGTTCGGAACGAGATGCAATGGAACACATGCTGCTAAAAAACGCCATGCAGCTGGATAAGCCAATCCTTGGAATATGCAGAGGCATTCAGTTTATCAATGCAGCATTAGGCGGAACGCTTTGGCAGGATATTCCGGCGCAGCTGGCATCGGATGTAAATCACTGCCAGAAGCCGCCCTATGATAAACCTGTACATGATGTGATGATTCAGAAGGATTCTCCGCTTTTTGAACTGCTGCAAAAAGAATGGCTTTCGGTGAATAGCTATCATCATCAGGGAATCCGAGATCTGGCACCGCTGCTCAAATGCATGGCGCAGGCAACTGACGGGCTGGCGGAAGCGGTTTATGCCCCGAACCAACATTTTTTATGGGCAGTGCAATGGCATCCTGAGTTTTCTTATAAAACAGATGAAAACAGTCTCCGGATTTTTCAGGCGTTTATCAGAAACTGCAAATGAACACAGCATTCAATGATCGGGTTCCGCACTGAGGCTCCGATTTCGAATTCCATAGGTAAGCATTAAAAGACTATCGGCGAGATAAACATTTTCGACCAGAATATCAGGGTTATCAAAATGAATGTCATCGTGACAGAAATTCCAGAAAGCATGAATGCCGAGAAGAGCTAGCTGCTCCGCAATACTCTGAACAGAGTTATCAGGTACGCACAGAATTGCAAGCTCCGGATGTTCCTGATGACAGAAACCGGGGAGTGTATCTGTATGGTGTACCTGCATTCCCTCAATATCTTTTCCTGTTATGAACGGATTGGAATCAAACAGTCCGATCAGCTCACAGCCGCATTCCGGAAAACAAACATGGTTTGCAATCGTTCTTCCCAAATCACCGAGCCCGACCAGAATCGTGCGGCGATGATCCTGAATTCCAAGAATCCGACCGATCTGATCGCGCAAAGCGCGCACATTATATCCGTATCCCTGTTTTCCAAAACCGCCGAAGCAGTTGAGATCCTGCCTGATTTGCGAGGCAGTCATGCCCATCTGCCGGGATAACTCTTGTGAAGATACCCGATCTATTTTTTTAGACGCCAGTTCATCTAGCACCCGGTGATAGCGCGGAAGTCTGCGAATGACAAATAAAGAGATTTCCTGCTTCGCCAAATTAAACGCACCTCCTGGTTCAGTTTATTTGGATTGACAAAAAACGAGTATTTTAATCTATCATATCATTCTGAAATCTGGACAAATGCTCAAACGGTAAGATCTGTCTTCCGCGGAACAGGCCGCAGCCGTCGTTGATCAGCTGATTATTGATTGCCTTGAACATATTGACATTGACAGCGGCCAGATCAAGTTCCTGCAGCCGTATCAGTCTTTCATACGCTTCATCAAAAAATATACACTCGCCGGCGGGAATCAGATCACGCTTTGAACGGCTTTCTTCCTGTTTCTTTTCATAGCCGAAGTGATTTGCTTCGCCGATCTCTGCGTAATCATCCATTTCTTTTGTTCTGAGCTGTATTTCTGTATAGCATCGCGCAAGATTGTCGTAGAACGTAATATGCAGGGATCGATAACCTGATGAACGCGGTGTTTCAACGTAATCCTTATAATAGGCGCGGTTGTTCTCTGACAGAGATCCGGAAATACCCTTATCTGCAAAGCCTGAAGATTCAGCAGTGAACCCGCGTTCTTCGAGAAATTCCGGCACGGTATTTGCGATTTCATAGAGATATCTGATCTCCTGCTCTTCCTGGTTTTCGTTTTTCTGCACATGGCAAAGCGGCAGCGAGATGACAATACGGTAGGCAATCAAATCTCTGAAGCAGGAAAGATTGCTTTTGATCTCGGTTTCGGTCGGATATCTGCCGTTCGCTTTGAAATAATTATAGATGTATTCCAGTATATAGGCGTTGAATTTCTCTTCTGCACGAATCAGCGATTTGATTCTGCCCTTAAATGTAAATGCAAGAAACGGGTATTTCTGCGTCATATACTTATAGAATTCTTTGATTCTCTGGGACTGTGAAGTCAGAAAGTCATTGTGCTCCAGCAATTCAATAATCTGTATCAGAAAATTGCTGTGAGCAAGGTCGATCGGATTATGCTCTCTGATTGCGGATGTTTTCAGGTCCGATGAATACTGATGCAGAATTTTCAGTACCGTGTCACCGGAAAACAGATAATCATTCAGTGTGATCATTTTTCGGCATCCTTTCCTGACGAAATGACTGACTCACCATTCTGAACCGTTACGGAAACCGATGTTGATACACTTGTACTGCTGACTGTCGTTGATGAGCCGCTGCTCACGCTAACAGTTGAAGTTGTTACAGTTCTGCCGTCCGGCGAAACAACGGTTTCTGTACGGGAATACTCTTTTTTATCCATATTACTCCTCACTTAATGATCTTAAAGCAAACCGTATCCGCGTTGATCAGTGGGTTATGATACTCGAAATACACCGTTCCGGAAACATTGCTCCGGATCTCTGAAACGGTTTCACCTTCAAACGGATCCGTGATGATTCCAAGCAGATCGCCGCGCTCTGTGTGCTTGCCGATCTCAATCAGACTTTTGAAAACACCGGCTGCTTCTGAGTGTATCTGCTTGGTTTGGCTTTCGTCAATAATCTTCGTGATATAACCGGGCGGTACGCTGCAGCTGATGATGCCCTGCTTATCAAGAAAACGCAGGATCGCATAAACTGCTTCATCTGCTGCATTTTCGTCAATTTCATCGGTCGCATTGGCATAGACCGAGAAGGATTTTGTTTCCCATACCTGCCAGTTATAATTCAGCGTAGTCGTATCATAGGGGCGCGGTTTCCGTAGGATCCCGAATTGCAGGCCAAAATCCTTCATCAGTTCCGGCGGCGCAAAACCGGTGTTCATCATTTTGACATGAGGAAGGAAATTACCCGGCTGATAGAAACTCGCAAGCTGAATGCCGTATTCATAATCCTTGATCTCCCGGAACAGACCGTCTGCAATGCGCTGCGTGGTCTCGCCCTGATCGTACCCAGGAAACATCCGGTTGATGTCCGTGTTGTCCATAGCCCAGAAACGCTTGCCGATGTTCATGGAATAATAGTTGACGCAGGGAATCACCATGATCTCACAACCGTCTGTGATGCGTCCTTTGGCTTCCAGTTTTTTCAGTTCCTGTACCATCCGGCTGCAAACAAACATCTGCTGCACCTCATTGCCGCGCATCGCGCCGACAATCGCAGCGGATTGTTTTCCGTGTCCGAAACAGAACCCGATCACATCCAGAGGTTCCCGATACGGTGATTTCATCGAGAATAAGGTTTTCTTTTTCATGGATTTGCCCCCTCTGCAGCAGGCTGTAAGATTCTTGCAAGCAGTGATCCGCCGTATACGACCGGATATTCCCGCAGCGTAAAGACCATGCCGCCGCAAACTGCCTCGACTGTTTCAACAACAGCCGAGGTCAGCGGGTCAACCACATCTCCGATGTAATCGCCTTTCTGTACGGTATCACCGAAACGGACACAGGGGACAAAGATACCGGCTGCGTCGGAATTGACAAACCCGACCTCGCGTCCCTCGGATAGGATCGGTACACGCACCGGCGATGTTTCGCCGTTCCACATTTTCAGTTCTTTCATCAGATTCAGAAGCCCCGCAAACAGCTGATTGCAGTATTCTTTTGTGATGCGCATACCCACGCCCATTTCGACAACGAGTGTTTTTGTCCCGCGGGAATTGAGCGTGTGCGCAAGTGTGGATTCCAGAACTGTTGCAGATTCGTGAATCCAGACAAAATCGACATTCAGCATTTTCGCATAGGGCAGAAGCGTCGGTGCAGTCGGCTCACTCATACGAATCTGCGGGATTTCCAACAGGAAAATATTGCTGGAATGCACATCGACGCAGATTTCCGATCCCGCAATGTCATCAACGATCTGTGAGCAGAGCCGTTCGATCATGGTACCGTCCTTTGAACCCGGAAACACGCGGTTCATATCCAGATCAAACATCGGGATGCCGCGCGCGATCGAATCAATCCCCATCGGATTCAGCGCCGGATAAATATCGACAATGCCGTTGAGCTGTCCGATATGCTGATGGAGATACGAACCGATCAGATACGCCAGATACTGTCCTTCAAGTTCATCGCCGTGCGTGCCTGTCACCAGACTCAGGCGTGTCTGACTGCTTCCGTTTTGTATCCGCTGCTTTTGTATATTGAGCGTTTCGTTAACGGCAAGCGGTGTACTTGCAATGATTTCAGTCATTGGATACACCCCCTGTCAGGACAGCACAGAGCGCACCAGCGTGAGCTGCTGTGTGTAGTCGCCGAACATCACGCCTCTGTCAATCGCACAGTCGCGGAAATCGCGGCCTCTTGCAAGCATGAGATAATCGTCATTGACAGGGCAGTTGTTTGCGGGGTCAATTCCCTGCCAGTTCTTTCCTGTCCAGTATTCCACCCACGAATGTGTTTCACCGTCGCAGAATGCAAGTCCGGCGATATACCGCGCAGGAATGCCGTCCAGACGAAGGAGCGAAATGAGAATATGAGAGAAATCCTGACATACGCCTGCTTTCAGTGCAAACGCTTCTGATGCTGTCGTAGATGTGTCGGTCACTCCTTTTTGATACTTGATCACATCAGAAAGCATATCGCAGATATATGCGGCGCGTTTCGGTATGTTGTCTTTGAATTTGCTGCCCAGCCCGTGATGAAAGGCTTCGATTGCGCCGCTCGTTGCGGTATAGAGTGACTGATACCGGTATAACGGCATATATCGGGTGGAACACCTTGATACATCAACTTCTGCCGTTCCTTTGATTTCAAAATCGAGATAGCGATGATCTCCGCGGATATATCCGGTCGTGACATTGTTTCCGAATCCGTCAACAGTCTGTTTGGTTGAAACATTCGGAGATATATTCAGGCTGCATGAAAGAATCTTCTGTGTTTTTGTATCGGGCGGAATAATACGCAGTGCAAAACTGTGCGCATGGACATAATCATTAAAAGTCAGCATTGTCTTAAAGCTGAAATGAATTGTTCTCATACTGTTACCTCCGCAGTCTCAAACAGACCAGAAAGCGCGTCAAGCGCAGCACGACGCTCTGATAGAAATATCTCCGCAGTACCAATGATATTTATGAGTTTCTCAAGCATATCTTTATTGCTGCAATAGGGCGTGTTCTCCGGCATCATGTCCAGGCGCTTGCTGAGCCGTTCAAATTCTTTTTTGACTTCCTTGTACGGGTAATCCGTCCGGATATACAGATCAAGCCGTTCTACCGATCTGCCGCAGTAAACAATATTCCGTTTTTCGTCGTCAAAGATGCTGTCCGAGAGGCATCCCCAGAACGCATAAAGCTGATCTTTCAGCGGCAGCAGCGAGAGTCTCGGATTTGCTGTGGTTTCGGACTTTTTCAGTGTATCCTTTGCAAGCTGCAAAAAGGAGAGGGATTCTGTCGAGATTTCCTCCCGCAGCACAATCCCGTTATCGTATGCGCGTTCTAAGCTGTAAGCCACGGAATTCGGATTGCTTTCTTCATACAAAAAGCTGCGGATAAACGTTTTGCTGCTGCCGTAGCTGTCAGGCAGCCCGAAATAACCGAGGTATTCTGTATAACCGCGCTGCCGGTCGAGCATGTTATCATACAGCTTTTGCAGCGTCAGCAGTGTCGTAAAGACCCGCTCGGTATATCTGCCGAGCCAGTAGAGCCGGTCGCTGTGTTCTTTTGAAATCGTACTCATGTAATCCTCTCTTTCAGTACCCAAGTATCCTTAAAACCGCCGCCCTGCGAGGAGTTTACTACAAAGGAATCCGGATTGCGGGAGAACCGCGTCAGACCGGAAGCCCAGACCTTTGTTGTCTCACCGGACAGCACAAATGCTCTCAGGTCCGCCTTGCGCATGACGGTCTCACCGTTTTCAAGGATCGGAAGATCAAGGAAATTGATCACTTCCTGTGCGATAAACCGGCGCGGTTCTGCAATGATACCTGCCCGCAGTTCCGCAAGCTGATCCTTGGAAAGTGTGTTCCCGAATACAACGCCGTAGCCGCCCGCTTCGGAAACATCCTTGATGACCAGTTCTTCCAGATGCGCCATGACATATTTCATATCCTCGTCATAGAACGGCAGATAGGTCGGTGCATTCTGTAAGATCGGTTCTTCTCCGAGATAATACCTGATCATCTTCGGCACGAAATAATAGATTCCCTTGTCATCTGCAACACCGTTTCCCGGTGCATTGATGATACCGACATTGCCGGAGCGATAGGCTTCCAGCAGATTCGGAATGCCGATCAGAGATTCCGGCAGGAAATTCAGCGGGTCAAGGTATTCGTCGGAAATACGCCGGTACAGCACGCCGATTCTTGTTTTCCCGCCGGAATATGTCCGGTGATAGAGAATATTATCCTCCACGAACAGTTCATCGTTCTGGACCAATACCGAGCCGGTATGCTCTGCAAGATAGGAATGCTCAAAGTAGGCAGCGTTGTATCTGCCGGGCGTTAAGATTGCACGGATCCCGCCGCAATTGGCATATTCCATAGTCTCTTTCAGCAGCTTTGCATAATCGCGGTTGTCGATCACAGCGTTTTCCGAGAATGCCTCCGGTGCCGCGATTCTGGTCAGTTCTCTTGCAATCAGCGGATAGGACGCGCCGGACGGGATACGCAGATTGTCCTCTAAAATATACCATTCACCGTTTTCCGCCTGCACCAGATCAATGCCGGAAATATGGCTGTATATCCTGTTTTTCGGAGTGATTCCTTCGCACTGTGCCAGATATCCTTTTGAAATGAAGATAAAATCCTCCGGAATCACGCCGTCCTTTATGATTTTCTTTTCATGATAAATATCAAAAAGAAACTCGTTCAGAGCATTGACGCGCTGAACGAGTCCCTTTTCCATACGCTGAAAATCACCCGCAGATATGACACGCGGGATCGGGTCAAAAGGAAAGAACTGCTCATGAAAAACGCCATTCTTATATATTCCGAATTTTACGCCGTAACGCCGCAGAAGGCTATTGATCTCGTCTGCATTGCCCACCGGCTTTGTAAACTGCATCTGCTGTGTCATCGTTATCCCTCCGATCTGATACAAACAAAAGCGGCGCTTACCCCTGCGGATAAGCGCCGTTGCTTGCTTTCTATGATTCTATTCTATCATATATCTGCTGTTTCGTCAAGCCTGATTTTTTCGACATTATCCGCCTCTGTATAACTTTTTCAGCTTCTTGATCGTGGAATTTCCGCCGCCGTCACTGATATAGACATCATATTGTCCCTGAATACTGCCGAAGGTCACGATCTTTTTGGCTCCGGTATGTGCTTTGAGCCTGTTCAGCATCTTCTGTTTGATCGCAAAAGGTGAGAAGATTTTCAGATAGAAAAAGCCGTCATATTCTGATTGCGAGACGCTGATCCGTACCCGTCCACGCAGTTTTGCACGCAGCATACTTTCCAGAGAAAGTATATCGCTTTTTTCAGCGAGAACAGTAATATATATTGTTTTCTCCGTGCGGTCATTTCTTCTGTATTGCGCATGGATATAATTCCGGTACGGTGAGGTTTTATGCGATTCAAAAAGCAGTTCTTCCGCATGATTCCGGAACTTGCCGTAATAGATCAGAAGTGTGGTGTCCAGCAGCACATTGACAAAACAGTGCAGTCCGCATTCCGCAATCAGCTGTTCTGCTTCGGCTGCAACATCCGGTGAGAGAAAAACAGATTCGAGATATTTTTTCTGTTTCACATCGTACAGAACAGCGCCGTCCATGACAATCACAGGCAGATTGAGTTCAGTCCCTTGCATCAGCGATAGCAGTTCGGCAGGTGTCCGCGTCGTTGAGATCGTAAATTTGACGCCGCCGCGAATCAGCCTGTTCAGTTCCACCTTGCTGTACTGCGATTCCGCTGAGATCAGCACATCATCAATTCCGCAGACATAGAGCGTCTCATTATCATGCCGGATCGGGAATCGAAAATCATTGACTGCTACGCCGACCGCGATGCCGATGAATGTATCAATCACGCGGTTTAATACAAACAAAAACGGTTTTTCGTCAAAGGAATGCGTCAGTGCAATACTCAGAAACACGACACAGGAGAAAAAGGATGCGTTCCGGTGATCGGTCACGACCGTTGTATAGATGACTGGAATGACTAATACACTTGCCGTAAGGTATACCGCAATCGGCTGACTGACATCAAAAAGCCGCATCAGCAGCAAAAAGGCAAGCCCGTATGCAGCGCCGGTCAGAGTTCCGAATGAACGCTGCCATGCGTTGTTTTTGGTGGTATCGGGATAGGGCTGCATACACCAGAGTGCCGCCAGTGCGCTGTAAAAGGGTATGCCGTTTCCGACCGGCAGCTGTGTCCTGATCTGATAGATGATCATGCAAAGCGCCACTGCCAATGCAGATTTCATGATCCGCTGCCCGATATGCGGCAGATTTTTCATCGTCATCACCCAGATCCCGTTTTTTAGATATTGCTATTTCAGCTTCTTCGCAAAGCAAACTGCACCGTCCAGTTTGTCATAGGGCGGATAGTTTTCGATCTTCCGGTAGTCAAGACCGAGATACAGCCGCACGGCTGCCGTCATGCTCTCTCTTGTCTGCAAAATAGCCCGTTCAAAGCCTTGTACAGCTATTCTTTCTTCCAGCATCCGCATCATTTCCGCAGCAATATGCCTGCCCCGGTATTCCGGTTCGACCCATACGCGCTTGATCTCTGCATCTGTCTCCGAATACCGCTTATATCCGGCACACGCGACAGGCTTTTCTCCGAACCGGACAATCAGTACCGCTTCAACCATTTCAGAAAGATTATAG
>JAEEGL012382277.1_pt1 | contig 18312 bp, 16 predicted proteins | sample 9134231 | NCBI WGS metagenome assembly JAEEGL01 (sample SAMN16246548, study PRJNA631951) | gut metagenome | biome: gut microbiome; feature: rumen; material: fiber-attached | host: Bos | place: Iran: Karaj | collected 2018-10 | reverse complement strand
GAGATATTATTAAATTAGTTTCTTTTGAGGAATTAGTTAAAGTTGCTAAAGATGGTAAGATTAGATATAAGAATGATAATGATAGTAGTTTCTTCTTATTATTAAAAGATGATGAAGCTTACTACTATATTATGAAGATTGATGATAATGTTATTTCACCTACAGAAGAATTAATTAAGTATATGAAAAACGATACTGAAGATGAATTAGAAGGTATAGAACATACTATTGAATATAAATTAGATGAATTACATAGTTATAATATATCTCCTATTAGAAATAAGAAAAAAGTAGAAATCAAGGATGATTCTGGTATTAAGGATTATTTAGAAGATAATAAAGGAAAAGAAGATTAGTATCTTCTTTTTTTATGTAAAATTAATAATATTTTTTTAGTTAGATAATATTAAAGATAAATATATTATTAATAAAGTATATGTATAGTAAATTAATTTTATATAGAAGATTTTTTGATTATGGGGTATTATATTAAACAATAATCTTTTTTATATTATTTGACATATTAGTTGAATATTTATTTTTATTATTTTATATATGATTAGGGGAGTTATGAAAGTAATAAAAAAGATTATTGTTTATGTATTATTTTTTATATTCTTAATAGATTATAATGATTTAGATTTAGATAATATTAAGATGTTAAAAGATATTAATGAAGATATTATTGGTACTATTATATATTGTAATAGAGAAGATATTTTATTACATAGTTATGATAATAATTATTATATGAATCATAATTATTTAAAGAGTAGGAGTTATAGTGGAGAGATATTTCTTGATTATAGAAATAGTATTGATGATAAGATATTAATTATTTATGGTCATAGTAGTGATATTTTTAAAACTAGTTTTAGTATATTAAAGAATTATTTAAATGAAGTTTATTATTTAAATAATAGATATATTAAGATTAAATTAGTAGATAAATATTATGTTTATAAATTAGTAAGTATATTTATAGAAGATAATGATTTTAGTTATTTGAAAATAAAAATTAATAATTATGATAAACATTATAAATATTTATTAAATAAATCTATTTATGATAATGATATTAATTTAGATAAGAGAGATAGATTATTAATAATACAAACTTGTTATGAAGATAAATACTTAGTATTAGTTAGTAAATTGGTAGAGGAGGTATATTATGGATAAGAAAAGAAGAAGAATTAAGAGAAGTTTATTAGCTCTTAGTATGGCTGTTTTATTAGTAGGATATGGATCTTATGAACATGTATATCATCCTGATTATGAAATATTAGATGAAAAAGATTTAGCTTTTGCTAGATATAGTAGAGGTAAAATATATATAGGAGACAAATGTTTTTTAGAAGGTATATGTCCTAATGAAGGAGATATATTAGTATTAGATGATAGATTTGATGATAACCCTGATATGAAGATATATAGTTCTAGTGATATTAGTGATAAAGAAATTAGAAATGAAATATTAGAAGTATTATGTAGATATGAAGAATGTTATCCTTCTCCTTGGGATAGAACTATTGAATCTATGAGATTAGAATGGTTTTGGCATAATATGTCTTATGATTTTAATCATCAAACTAATAGAACTAAAGATGTAGATTTAGATAATAATGATCAAGATATTTATGATAATGATATATTAAGAAGAATATTAAAAATATGATATAATATTTATGGTGAAGATAGATGAATGAGAATAATATTAATGTAGAAATAAACAATAGTGAAGTAAATAATAATAGTAATAATAATAAAAAGAAAAGTATTATAGTTATTGTTATGTTTGCTTTAATAATGGGTTGTTCTATGTATGGTTTAGCTTCTTTTGTAAATAGTACTTATAAATTAGAAGAAGATTATGAAGATGATGAAGTAGTAGAAGATGTAGTAGAAGAAGCAGGTAGAAATTATATTATTCATTATAATTCTGGCTATTTTATATATGATATTAAAGTTAATGATAATAAATTAAATGTTGTTGTATATAATGAAGTTCAATGTATTCAAGCTCCTTGTGATCCTATTGAAGCAGATAGATATTCATTAAAATATAAAAGTGAATATAAGAATATGTTTGATAGATTATATGATATTTATAAGAAAGAAGAATATACTATTTATAATAATGATTTAAATGATAAAGATATTATTTTATTAAAAGAAATATTTAAAGATGAAGATATAGATTTTAGTAGTAATGATAGAGTAGAAGTTACTAATTATGAAATAGAAGAAGATTTATATTCTGATGAAAAAGAAGCTGGATATAAAGTAAATGGTAAAGAAGTATCTATATGTATGGGTGAAAAGAATACTGGTGGTTATAGTATAGATGTTAATAAAGTTTATAGAGAAGGTAGTAATTTATTCATATATATTACTGAGAATAGTCCTAAATATGATGATATTGTTACTGATGCATTAACTTATCCTTGTGTATATTTAAAATTTGAATTTATAGTTAATGATGTTATTTTATATAGTGGGGGTCATTAGAAGTAGATTTATATCTACTTTTTTTATGAGGTATATTTGTATTTGATATTAATTAATGTTAAAATACAAATAGTTTAGTGGTGATGAATATGAAGGTTGGTTTAGTACTAGAAGGCGGAGCTATGAGAGGTGTTTATACAGCTGGTGTATTAGATACTTTTTTAGATAATGATATTAATGTAGATTGTATTATAGGTGTTTCTGCAGGTGCTTTATTTGGGGCTAATTATGTATCTAAACAAAGAGGTAGAGTAATTAGATATATTAAGAAATATGCATCTGATAAAAGATTTATGGGTATGGGTACTTTATTTAAAACAGGTGATTTAATTAATAAAGAATTTGCTTATGATGAAATACCTAATAAATTAGATCCTTTTGATTATAAAGAATTTGATAAGAATAAAGTTAAGTTTTATGCTACTGTTACTAATATAGTTAGTGGGGAAGCTGAATATCATTTAATTAAAGATAGTAAGAAAGAAATGGATTTATTAAGAGCTAGTGGTTCTATGCCATTTGTTTCTAATATAGTTGATTATGAAGGGAATAAATATTTAGATGGTGCTTTATCTGATAGTATTCCTGTTAAGAAGATGAAAGATTTAGGCTATGATAAGATAGTTGTTATTTTAACTAAACCTTTAGGTTATAGAAAGAAAAAACACACTAAGATAATACCTAAATTGTGGTATAAGAAATATCCTAAACTAGTAGAGAATATTAATAATAGATATATTAAATATAATGAATGTTTAGATGAGATAGATAATGATAAAGAATTATTTGTTATTAGACCTTCTAAAGTAGTTAGAACTAGTAGGATAGAGAAGAATCCAGATAGATTACAAGCATTATATGATTTAGGTGTTAGTGATACTTTAGAAGTATTAGATGATTTAAAGAAGTTTATAAAGGAGTAATAATATGCAATATAATAAGATTAAGAATGCTGATAGTATTATTAATAAGAGTAATTATTTAATTCGTGATCCTGAAAGATATAAGAATAATTGGCATAGTATTTTTAATAATGGTAATCCTATTAATTTAGAATTAGGTATGGGTAGAGGAGAGTTTATTATTAATATGGCTTTAAAATATCCTAATATTAATTTTATAGGTGTAGAATTATCTAAAGATCAATTAGTTATGCCTATTCAGAAATTAGCTACTATGAAGATTCCTAATTTAAGAATATTAAATATGGATGCTCATGATATAGATAAAGTATTTGGTAAAGAAATAGATACTATTTATTTAACTTTTAGTGAACCTTGGCCTAAGAAGATAGATGAGAAGAAAAGATTTACTCATGAGAATTATTTAAGAATATATGATAAGATTTTTAAAAAACATAAACATATTATTATGAAAACTGATAATAAAGGTTTATTTGCTTATTCTTTAGAAAGTTTAAGTCAATATTGGTATTCTTTTGATAGAGTTAGTTTAGATTTACATCATGATGAGAATCCTATTGATAATATTATGACTGATTTTGAAAAACAATATTATAAAGAGAATAGACCTATATATTATTTTGATGCATCTTTTAAGAATTAATATTTGACTATTGGTGGATTAAATGGTATTATACATCATGCGAAAAGAAGGGGATTTTTATGTTTAAATTTGGAAAAAAACAAAATACTAATAGAGAAGTTCATTTTACAGCAGTTAAAGCTAAAACTCCTTTAGAGAAAAAAAGAGAAATGATTGAACTTAGATTGAGAAAAGAATTTGATAAATTATCTAAGACTGAAGGTATAACTCCTATTGAGATAGCTAGAAAAATGAGTCAATTAAGATCTGAATATGAAGATGAATTATTTTTAACTATTGAAGAATTAAGAGATAAAAGATCTAAAAGAGCTAGTGAAATGTTATCTAGAATGAATGCTGCTGAATTATTTGAGTTATTTACTGAATTTTTTGTTACTGGTAGATTAGTTACTGCTAAAGAATCTGGTATGAATGATTTAGAACTAGAAGATTTAAGATTAAATAGTGAAGCTTATGTTATTAAGTTAATGGCTATGAGTAATGAAGAAAGAATGCAAGAATTTGGTAGATTAGATGCTGAAAAAATGGAAGCTGCTAGAAAACAAAATGATGAAAATATCTTTAGATATTGTTTAAATAAAGAACTAGATGCTTTAAGAGCTAAAGGTGTTAGTGAAGAAGATATTAAAGCTTTAACTAGTAAGAGAACTGTAGAATTTATTACAGGTGTTGCTTATACTCAAGAACAATTAGATACTGCTAGATTAGAATTAGAGTATAGAGATTTAACTACTGGTTCTAGTTATATTATTGATTATGATAATATGACTTCTGTTGTTCAATCTTTATATATGGTAAAGAGTGAAATAGAATTAAGAAAATTAGTTGCTAAAAGAACTAAAGCATAATCGAGTTTAACTCGATTTTTTTATGTTCTTTTTTTTATTTAAATATGATAAAATTATATAGACAATAGGATGTGTTTATATGTTAGAAAAAATATTTAAATTAAAAGAGAATAATACTAATTTAGTTACTGAGTTAATAGCTGGTTTAACTACTTTTATGGCAATGAGTTATATTATTTTTGTTAATCCAACTATATTATCTCAAGCTGGTATGGATTATAATGCAGTATATGCTGCTACTATTATTACTTCTATATGTGGTACTTTATTTTTGGGTTTATATGCTAATGTTCCATATGTAGCTAGTGCTGGTTTAGGTTTAAATGCATTATTTACTTATACTTTATGTGGTAGTTTAGGATTCAGATGGGAAGAATCTTTATCTATGGTATTTATATGTGGTATTTTAAATTTATTAATAACTGTTACTAGTTTAAGAAAAAAGATTATATTTGCTATACCTAATTTTTTACAAGAAGCTATTACTGTTGGTATAGGTTTATTTATATGTTTTTGTGGTATTAGAAATGCTGGATTTATTGATTATAGTGTTAGTAATGTTAATAATGGTAATGCTTTAGCGGGAGATGTTGTTCCTAAATTAGCTAGTTTTAATGTTATGGCAATAGTATTAGCTGCTATTGGTTTAATTATTACTTCTATATTAGTTGTTAAAAAGATTAAGGGAGCTTATTTATGGGGTATTTTAGCTACTACTATAATTGGTATTCCTATGAAGGTTACTTCTTTACCAAGTTTTTCTAACTATACTATTTTTCCTTCTGTTAAACCTACATTTATGAAATTAGATTTTGTTGGTTTATTTAGTGCTAAAGCAGGATTAGTAGTTGTTCTTATGACTATTATGACTTTATGTTTAAGTGATTTGTTTGATACGATAGGTGTATTTATTGGTACTGGTAAGAAAGCTAAAATATTTAAAATAGAAAATAATAAGATGCCTAAGAAGTTAGAGAAAGCTATGTTTGCTGATGCTACTGGTACTTGTATTGGTGCTATTATGGGTACTAGTAATGTTACTACTTATTTAGAGAGTAGTGCTGGTATTGAAGCTGGTGGTAGAACTGGTTTAACAGCTGTTTTTGCTGCTTTATGTTTTGCTTTATCAACATTCTTATCTCCTTTAGTAGCTTGTGTACCTATGGCAGCAATAGCTCCTATTTTAATATTAATAGGTGTTTCTACTATGGAGAATGTTGGTTCTATTGATTGGAAAGATATGTTAGTAGCTATTCCTGCATTCTTTACTATAGTAATGATGCCTTTTGCATATTCAATTACTACTGGTATTCAATTTGGTTTTATTTTCTATACTTTACTTAATTTAGTTAAGGGTAAAGGTAAAGATGTTTCTATGATTATATATATATTTACTATTATATTTATTTTGCAATTCGTTTACCAAGCTGTAGCTTGATATGATATAATGTTTGAGGATAGGTGGTTTTTGATATGAAAAGTAAATTAGAATTAAAAATAGCTATTGCTGTTGGTGTAATAATGATTTTAATATGTTTATTTGTTTTAACTAAACAAAATAGTAAAAAGAATGAAGTAGTTGATTTAAAAGTTTATAAACATATTGAAACTGAAGAACAAAAAGGTTATGTAGAATGTATTATTTCTACAGAAGAATTATCTAAGATAAATAAGGAAATGAAAAGAGTAGAGAAATTAAATGATTCTACTTTATTAAGAGGTAAAATTGAAGGTAATTATAAGATAGTTGTTGGAGATAATTATTATGCATTTGATGAATTGGAGGATAAGTTTATTTTCAGAGGTAGTGATAAAGAAATACATGCTTTTGATGGAGAAACTTATGAAATAGTAGTTAATAGGTGTGAAGGTTAATATGTCTATATTTGATTTATTTAAAAAAAGGAAAAAAATTTATAGGCCTTGGGCTAAATATTATACTGATGAGCAATTAAATGTTAAGATACCTAATAGTACTATGTATAATCAAGTAGTTCTTACTAGAGATAATTATCCTAATGGAATTGCTTTAGAATACTTTGGTAAAAAGTTTACTTATAAATGGTTAGTTAGAAAAGTAGATAGATGTTATTTATCTTTTAAGAAAATGGGTATTAATAAAGGTGATATTGTTACTTTATGTATGCCTAATGTTCCTAATGTTTTAATAGCTTTATATGCTTTAAATAAAATAGGCGCTATTGCTAATATGTTGCATCCTTTATCTGCTGAAGAAGAAATAAAAGATAGTTTAAATTCAACTAAGAGTAGAGCAGTAGTTATTTTAGATCAAGTATATAATGTTGCTCATAATGTTATTGAATCTACTGATGTAGAGAAGATAATTATTGTTAGTGCTGCTGATTATATGCCAATTGCTATGAAGACTGGTTATAAAGCTATTCAATTAAAGAATTTTAAATTAATAAAGAAAACAGTTGATAGATGCAAATGGTTTAGATTTATGTGGTCTAGTATATTCTATAAAGATAGACCTGGTAAGAAATGTGGTAAGAATACTAGTGCTGTTATATTACATAGTGGTGGTACTAGTGGTAAACCTAAGAATGTAGTTTTATCTAATAGATCTTTTGGTTTATTAGCTGAACAAGGTATTATGGTTTTAAAAGATTTAAATGTTGGGGATAAATCATTAGCAGTAATGCCTAATTTCCATGGGTTTGGTTTAGGTGTTACGATGCATTGTTTATTAGTTAAAGGTATGACTGTTGTTTTAGTACCTCAATTTGATGCTAAGAAATTTGATACATTACTAGCTAAAACTAAACCAGCTTTTGTAGTAGGTGTTCCTACTTTATTTGAAGCATTAATTACTGCTAAGAATGAAAAAGATTTAGATTTATCTTTTGTTAAATATATTGTTAGTGGTGGAGATAAATTATCTAAGAATTTAGAAGATAGAGTTAATGATTATTTACATAAACATAATAGTGATGCAATTATTACTCAAGGTTATGGTTTAAGTGAAGCATTAGCTGCTGTTACACTAGGTTCTAATATTGCTAATAAGAGTGGTAGTGTAGGTATTCCTTTACCAGGTAATATTGTTAAGATTATAGATCCTGGTACTAGAGAAACTTTACCTTTTGGTGAAATTGGTGAAATATGTATTCATACTAAAGCTTTAATGACAGGTTATTTAAATAATGAATCGGAAACTAATGATGCGTTACAAATTCATAATGATGGTTATGTATGGTTACATACTGGTGATTTAGGTAGAATGGATGAAGATGGTTTCTTATTTATAGAAGGTAGAAGTAAGAGAATGATTATTTCTTCTGGATATAATGTATATCCTGCTCATATTGAAGAAATAATAGAAGCGCATCCTGCTGTATTACAGTGTAGTGTAGTTGGTGTACCTCATCCTTATAAGCAAGAAGTTCCTAAAGCATTTATTGTTTTAAGAGAAGGTTATCATGGTTTATTTGTTAAAGCTGAGATAAAGAATTATTGTAAGAAGAATCTTGCTAAATATATGGTTCCTCATGATTTTGTATTTAGAAAACAATTACCTAAAACTAAGTTAGGTAAAGTAGATTTTAGAAAGTTACAAGAAGATAATGATGAAGATGACGATTAGTCATCTTTTTTATTTTTTATTTTTTATTTTTAATTTTTATGTTATATTATTATTAGGATATGGAGTGTTGTTATGAAAAAAATATTATCTTTTATTTTTTTATTATTTATTCCTTTTATAGTATATGCAGAAGGTGATATTCATATTGAATCTATTGAATTAGTAGATGATGGTAATAGTTATTTAGAAAGTAATCCTGCAACTGTAGAAGGAGACAAAATAATTCTTGATTTAAATTTATATAATAAAGGAGATAATCTAAAATATAAGATTAGTGTTGTTAATAATACTAGTGATGAATATGAATTTGGTGAAATAGATAATAATTCTGATTATATTGAATATAGTTTAGATTATAATAATGATTCTAAATTAATAGCACCAAATTCTAATACTATAGTATATTTAGATGTATTATATAAGAATGAAGTAGAACCTGATAAGATAGTAAATGGGGTTTATAATGATAATAAAGTAGTTACTTTGAATATAGAAGAGAAGAAAGATTCTTTAATTGAACAATTATTAAATATAGATACTGTTAAAGAAGTTGTTAATCCTAATACTACTTCTGGTAGGATAATAATTGCTGTAGTATTATTAACTATTTCGTTTGTTGTATTTTTAGTATTAAGAAAACATAAAGTAGCTAAATATATGATGCTTATATGCGGAATATTATTAATGCCTATTATAGTTTATGCTGCTAAAAAGTTTGAAATTAAGATAGAAAGTCATGTTCAAATAAGAGGTAATGCCGAATTTGATGAAGGATATGTTATTAATAAAAAGATGTCTTTATTAGCAGGTAGTTTAGATAAAGTTAGATCTATTAAGAAAAGTGATACTCTTCCTAATGATGTTAAAACTTTAGTAGAAGTTCAACAAGAAGTGTTTAAAAATGGTATTGGTGATGCAGAAGTTGATGAATTATTTAGTACATTAAATGCTAATAGACCACTTAAATGTTTAAAACCTAGTCTAAATGATAATTGTGTTTTTAATAACTATTATAAACAAGATGATTTAGGAAGCATGTATCGATTTGAATGGGGAAATAGTTCTGCATCTATAAATAGAAATGATTTAATTTTTAGATTAAGGTATAATTACTATTTTACATTGAAGAGGACTATTGATGGCATTGTATCATATAGTTATTTAATATATGATGAATCTACTGATGAAATAAAAGAAGTAGATGAAGATGGTGTAAAGAATCATTTAAAAAAGTTACTTCCTAGATTGCAACTATCTAAAAATATTTTATCTTCCGAAAATTCTAATGATTTAGTGTATGGTTGGTATATAGATGGAACTATTTATTATTATAGTAATAATAAAAACATTGATTTAAATAAAGATTCATCTTATATGTTAAGTTATTTATCAAATCTTGATGACTTTAGTGGTGTAGGAGATTTTAATACTTCAAAAGTTCAAAATTTTAGTTCATATTTCCACTATACGTCAACTAATGTTCCTAATATTAGTATGGATTTAGGCAGTTGGGATGTTTCAAATGTTATTGATATGTCATCTATGTTTGCTGATTTAGGATATTTTAGTAATACTAAATATAGTAATAGTATATCTATAACTGGATTGGGTAATTGGAATACTAAAAATGTTAAATATTTAAGTAATCTTTTTGGGTTTGCTGGTAATAAAGCTGATACTTTTGTAGTAGACAATATGACAAAATGGGATGTTTCAAATGTTATAAATATGGAGGGTATGTTGCATTATGCTGGTCAGTCTTCAGCAACATGGAGTGTTGGGGATTTGACAGAATGGGATGTTTCAAATGTAACTGATATGGGATATATGTTTGATGGTACGGGTCAATCTTCGACGATATGGAGTGTAGGAGATTTATCAGAATGGGATGTTTCAAATGTAACTAGTATGAAATATATGTTTTATAAAGCTGGACAGGGTGCAGATGTTTGGGATGTTGGTGATTTATCTAATTGGAATGTATCAAATGTAACAACAATGGAATATATGTTTAGTAAAGCTGGATTTTATTCTAATAGACTTAATGTGCCAAATTTTTCAAAATGGAATACATCTAAGGTAACAAATATGGAATCTATGTTTTCGGATTTTGATTACTCTAATTCATTGGTTGATCTTGGTACTTTAAATGTATATGCAAGTGATATATATTTTATTTTTGGTTATTTAAGAGATATTAAAGTTGTTTTGAACCTTTATGAAAATCCTATTAATTATGAACAAGCGTTTTCGCTTGGTGATAATTGTAATATAGTAATTAATTATACTAGTAATGTAACTGATATAGATGCTATAATTGCAGCTGGTAATGGTAAAGTAACTAAAGGTAGTTTAATAACAACATAAAGCAAACAATATGTTTGCTTTTTTTATGTTATAATTTATTTAGGTGATTATATGTATTTAGATGTTATTAATGATAATATGAAAAAGAAGAATAGTTTAATTAGTGAGTATGCTTGTAAAGATAGTGAAGCAATTAGATTATTTGATGAAGAAGATAATGATATTAGAACTGCTTATTTTAGAGATATAGATCGTATTTTATATAGTTTATCTTATACTAGATATATGGATAAGACTCAAGTATTTAGTTTTAATGATAATGATAATATTAGTAAACGTATGACACATGTCCAAATGGTTAGTAAGATAGCTAGAACTATTGGTAGAGCATTAAATCTTAATGAAGATTTAATAGAAGCAGCTGCATTGGGACATGATTTAGGACATGTTCCATTTGGACATGTTGGTGAAAGAATTCTTAATGAGATTAGTTTAAATAATAATTGTGGTTATTTTAATCATAATGTTCAAAGTGTTAGAACTTTAATGGATTTAGAAGATAATGGTAAGGGTAAGAATATTTCTTTTCAAGTATTAGATGCTATTATGTGTCATAATGGTGAATTAGAATTGGATGAATATAGACCTTGTAAAAAGAATAAAGATATATTTTTAGATGAATATAATAAGTGTTATACAGATAAAGATATGATTAAAAAATTAGTTCCTTGTACTTTAGAGGGGTGTATTGTTAGAATAAGTGATATTATTGCTTATATTGGTAGAGATATAGAAGATGCTATTAGAATGAATTTAATTACTATAGATGAAATACCTAGTAGTGTTACTTCTGTATTAGGTACTTCTAATAGAGAAATAATTAATAATATTATTATGGATGTTTTAGAGAATAGTTATGATAAAGATTATATTAAAGTAAGTGATAAAGTATTTAAAGCTATTAAAGATTTAAAAGCATTTAATTATGAATATATTTATAAGAAAGCTAATAGTGATGAACAGATAGATTTATATAATAAGATGTTTAATACTATATTTGATACTTATTTAAATGATGTTAAAAAAGATAATAAGAATTCGAGAATTTTTACTATATTTTTGAATGATATGGATAGTAAATATTTAGATAATAATAGTGCTGAAAGGAAGGTAATTGACTATATTGCGGGTATGACTGATGATTATATGGAAAGTGAATATGAAAGAATTATTAGTAGTTAATATACCTTGCTTTTCTTTTAATTTAGAATTATAATTTAATTAGCGAAAGCAAAATCTATAGTGAGGGAGATTTGTATGGGAAAAGAAAAAGAAAAAGAAACTGCTAAAGAAGAAGTTGTTGAAGAAGTAAAAGCTGAAACTACTGAAGAAGTTAAAAAAGAAGCTCCAAAAGCTGGTTTTGATTGCAAGGCTTTCTTGAACAAACAAGTTGGCGGTTTCAAGGTGTTACACATATTATGTTGTTTATGTGTATTGGTTTTGGTTGTACTTGCTTTATCTTGCTGCGGTGGTGGTAAAGATATAGCTTATCCACTAGTATATAAAACTAGTGAAGGTGACATTATGTTACTAAATGAAAAAGGAAAGGAAAAAGATGCTGTTAAATTAGCTAGTGAAGGTAGTGTTAATGTTAGATATGCTAATACTACTAATAGATATTTAGTATTCAGAAAAAATGGTTCTTTATATCTATATGATGCTAAAGCTAAAGAAGAAACTTCTAAGATTGTTTCTGATGCTAGTACTGCTTATTGGACTCCAAATGATAAGTATATTATTGCTTTAGATGATAATAATACTTTATATTCAGTAGTTCCTGGTAAAGAAAAAGAAAAATTAGAATCTGAAGTATCTGATATTGTTGGTTATACTGATGATAAGATTGTTTATAAGAAAGATGATAATCTTTATATTAGAAGTTTAAAAGCTAAGAAAGATGATCGTAAGAAGATTGTTAGTGATTATACTTCTGCTTCATTTGAATTAGATGGTAAAGTAGTTATTTATACTGATGATGAAAATAATCTATATTCATATAGTGTAAGTAAAGATAAATCTGAAAAGGTTGCTAAAGATGTAGAAGGCTTTACTTGTGGTGAAGATAGTTGTGCTAAGATTTTATATGCTGTAGTTGAAGATGAAGATATGGATGTATATATCTATAATGGTAAAAAATCTACTAAGATTTTAAAAGAAGCTGCAGAAATAGAAGATTTTGATTTAGAAAATGAATTATTCTTATATGCTAGAGATGGCGAAGTTTATTTCCAAAAAGGTGATAAAGATCCTTACAAGATTGGTGATGATGTCGCTAGTGCTGCATTCTTAGGTTCTGATGCTGTATATTATAAAAATGAAGATGGTGATTTATATATAGCTAAGATTAGTGGTAAGAAATTAAAAACTGCTAAGAAGTTAGCTGAAGATGTTCAAGGTTCAATTATTGCTATGGATGGTAAATTAGCATTTGTTACTGATTTAGATGATAATAAATGTGGTGATTTATATATAGCTACTACTTCTAAAGCTAAGAAGATTGATACTGATGTATATAGATCATTAAGTCCTAATAAAGAAGGTAATATTCTATATTATACTAAGAACTATGATGGTACTTCTGGTGATTTCTACTATACTAAGGGTGGAAAAGGTAAGAAGATTGATTCTGATGTTCATTCTTATACTTATATTAAAGATGATTTAATTTATTATATTAAAGACTATAGTTCTTCTAAGGGTCGTGGAGACTTATATAGATATACTGGTAGCAAAGGTAAAAAGATTGCTGAATCAGTTCAAACTATGTCTCAACCTCCAGTAGAAAGAGAATATTAATATTAAAAGGTTCATATGAACCTTTTTTTATGTGTTATAATACTTAAGAGGTGCTTTATGGATTATAAATTATTTAAGTATAATAATATTAATGTACATACTGTTAGAACAGATAAATTTAAGAATTGTTCTATAGAAGTTATGTTTAGAAATAAAATGGATATAGATAAAATTACTAGTTTAAATATGTTAATAGATACTATGACTTATTCTTGTAAGAAGTATCCTACTAGAAGAGATTTAGCTATTGCTATGGAGAATTTATATAGTACTAGTATTAGAGGGGGAAGTACTAGATTAGGTAATTATTTATTTACTTCTTTTGTAGTAGATTTTTTAAATCCTAAATATTGTGATGATAATTATTTAAATGATGTTTTAGATTTATTTCATGAAGTTTTATTTAATCCTAATATAGAAAATAAAGAATTTGATAAGAGAAGTTTTAATATTGCTAAGAATAGATTACAAGCTAATATAGAAACAGAGAAGGAAAGTCCTGTTAAGTATGCTGTTTTAAGAAGTCATTATCATATGGATAAAGATTCTTTATCTAGTTATTCTTTAGTTGGTAATTTAAAAGATTTAAAAAAAATAAGTACTAGTAATTTAGTTAATACTTATAATTATTTATTTAATAATTCTACTATTGAGATATATATTATTGGTAATATAGATATGAATGATATAGTTAAATTATTAAAGAAGAAGTTTATATTTAATAATAAGAAAGAAAGTATTAATAATTTATTAATACATAATAAGTTATGTAATAAAGTTAAGAATATTGAAGAATTAGGTCATTATGAACAAGATAGTTTTATTATGTTATTTAATTTAGATAATTTAACTGAGAGAGAAAAGAATTTTGTTTTACCTGTATATAATAGTATTTTTGGTAATGGTGGGTTAACTGCTAAATTATATAAATATATTAGAGAAGAGAATTCTTTATGTTATAACTTATTTAGTAATTATCAAAAGTATGATAGTTTATTAATGATATATGTTGGTTTAAATGCTAAAGATAAAGATAAATGTATTGGTTTAGTTAATAAAGCATTAGATGAAATGAAAAATGGTATTTTTGAAGATGAAGATTTAATTAATGCTAAGAAGAGTATTTTAAATAATATTTATATTTCTTTAGATAGTCCTGGAGGAATGATTAATAATTATTTTATGAATAATATAGATAATATTCCTTTACCTGAAGAAAGAATTAAATTATATAATAGTATTACTAAAGAAGAAGTTATGGAATTAGGTAATAAGATTAAATTAAATGTTATTTATATTTTAAAGGGAAGTGAATAATATGAAGAAGATTCCAATGAAGAAAATAGATGAAACTTTATATTATGAGAAGTTATCTAATGGTTTAGATGTATATATGTTAAAGAATGATAAAGTTAATAATTTTTATATTACTTTAACTTGTAAATATGGTGCATTAGATACTGAATTTAAAATTGGTAATAAAGAATATAAGGTTCCTAATGGGGTAGCACATTTTTTAGAACATGTTAATTTTAATGAAGAGAATGGTACTACTGCTCATGAATATTTTGATAAATTAGGTTCTTCTATTAATGCTTTTACTACTTTTGATTTTACTAGTTATGAAGTTATGGCTTCTAATAATTTTAAAGATAATTTAAATCATTTATTAGATTATGTTCAAACTCCTGTATTTACTGATGAATTAGTTAAGAAAGAAAAAGGTATTATAGTAGAAGAAGTTAGAATGGGTAAGAATAATCCTGGTCATAAATTATATTATGGTTTAAATAGATCTTTACTTAAGAATGATAAGAGAAGATATTTAGTAACTGGGGAAGTTAAAGATGTTAAAAGTATTAGTACTAATGATTTAAAATTAGTTTATGATGCTTTTTATCATCCTGAGAATATGTTTTTAATTATTACTGGTAATTTTGATATAGAAGAAGCTTTAGAGATAGTTAAGAAGAATCAAAATAGTAAACGATTTAAAAATTATAAACATCCAGTAATAATTAAAGATAAAGAAGAAATGAAAGTTTTAAATAAATATAAAGAGATAGAAGCTAATGTAGAAATACCTAAATGTAAGATAGCTTTTAAGATGAATAAAGATTTATTTAAAGATTTTGATGAGACTTATTTAAATATTTATTTAAATATTATATTAAGTATTAATTTTGGTGGTACTTCTTATTTAAGAGAAGAATTATATGAGAATAATTTAATTACTCATTTAGGTACTTCTGTAGATACTACTAATGATTTAGTTATTATTAGTATTGTATTTGAATCTAGATATGTTGATAAAGTATTAGAAATAGTTAAAGATAAATTATATAATTTAGAAGTTAGTGAAAGTGATTTAAGAAGAAAAGGTAAAGCTGCTATTGCTGCTTTAATTAATGATTATGATGATATTGAGTATGTTAATACTGATATTATGGATCAATTATTATATAGTGGTAAGATTATAGATAATATGTATGATAGATATAATGATTTAAAAATAGATGATGTTTTAAAAATAGTAAATTTATTAGATTTTAGATATTTTAGTACTGTTTTATTAGTACCTTATAAAGAGGAAGTATGAAGAAATATTTATTAGTTATTATTATTTTATTATTATGTAGTTGTGGTAATAAGAAAGAAGATTTAAATAGTTATGAGATTAAATCTGATAAATATATTGTTACTCTTATGTTTAGTAAAGATGCTGATTATGTATTTAATGAAGTTGATGATAAGTATTCATTTGAAAGTGAAGAGTTAAATATTAAAGGTTCTTTATGGTTATATAGTAATAATAATTACTATAAGAATAAAGAAGGTAGAAGTAGTAAGAATACTTTTGTAGAAGATACTTTTAATAAAGAATATGATGGGTATAGATATCAACAAACTAGTAAAGATATGGAAATAAATATTTTAGTAGGGGATGAAGTATTATATTTTTATGTTGAACCATTAGATAGAAGTAAATCTGTTGATATGGATGAAATATTTAAAGATAAGAATTTTAATAATATGTTGAATTCTATAGAAATAAAAAAACTCTAGTTTATCTAGAGTTTTTATTTTATTATCTGTTATAGAATTCAACGATAAGTGTTTCGTTAATTTCACTATTAAGTTCACTTCTATCAGGAAGTCTTAATAATTTACCACATAATTTGTTTTTATCAAATTCTACGTATGCAGGACGATTTAAGCAAGTTTCAACTGCTTCTTTAATTGCTGGATGATCAACAGAGTTTTCTTTAACTGCTATTACATCTCCAACTTTGCAAGTATAAGAAGGAATATCAACTTTTACATTGTTAACTGTAATATGTCCATGATTAACAACTTGTCTTGCAGCTTTTCTTGTTTTAGCTAATCCAAGTCTATAAACCATATTATCTAATCTACATTCTAGTAAATGTAATAGGTTAAGACCAGCTTGGCCTTTCATATTTTGAGCTTTATCGAATAATTTATGGAATTGTTTTTCATTTAATCCATACATTAATCTAACTTTTTGTTTTTCAGCCATTTGGATTCCGTATTCACTTGATTTACGTCTTTTGTCGTTTCCATGAGCTCCAGGAGCATATGGACGTTTTGCTAATTCTTTTCCATTTTCAAGAATAGAAAAACCTAAACGACGAGATTTCTTATAAACAGGACCTGTGTATCTTGCCATAATTCTTCTCCTTTCTATATATTTGACATATATAGGTTTATTTTAAATAGATTATAGGGAGTTTATTTTAATATGTTCATTAGGGCAGTCCTAATTACTAATAACCGTATTGGTAATAAACACATTATAATTACTTAAAATACTGCCTTGATATATCGCAACATTAATTATACATTAAAATGTCAAAAAGTCAAATAAAATGGGTAAAATAAATATTATTTAAAGAAGATAATCTATATTTTAATTATGAAATATGTTATTATTAGTATGAGTAATTATGATAGGAGGGATATTATGAGTCAGACAGCTTATATTGTTGCTTGTATTACTTATTATATTATTAGTATTATTATAATAGTTGTTACTTTAACTTTAATAAATAATAAGCAAAGAAAAAAATATGAACAACAAATATTAGCTCTTGAGAGAGATAAGAACTTAATAATATCATCTTCTATATTAAGTGAATTAAATAAAGTAGAAGCTTTAGTTAATAATGATAAAATGCAAGAAACATATGATGATTGGATAAAGAGATTTGATGAGATTAAGGATGTAGAAATACCTAAGATAACTGATAAGTTAATTAAGATAGAAGATACTTTTAATGAAAAGAGATATAGAGATCTTAATGATGAGATTGCTCAAACTGAAATGAATATTATGTATGTTAAGACTAGAGCTAATTTCTTATTAGATGAGATTAAAGAGATTACTTTATCTGAAGAAAAGAATAGAGATAGTATTACTAAGTTAAAAGCTAAATATAGAGAAATTATTACTATTTATAATAAGAATAAGAATGATTTTAAAGAGATATGTGCTCCATTAGAATTACAATTTGAAAATGTAGATAAATTATTTAGAGCATTTGAAGTTACTATGGAGAATAATCAATATGAAGAAGTAGGTAAGATAGTTAAAGG
>JAEEGL011170241.1_pt1 | contig 18312 bp, 13 predicted proteins | sample 9134231 | NCBI WGS metagenome assembly JAEEGL01 (sample SAMN16246548, study PRJNA631951) | gut metagenome | biome: gut microbiome; feature: rumen; material: fiber-attached | host: Bos | place: Iran: Karaj | collected 2018-10 | reverse complement strand
GAACTGCGGGGCAAGTATGCCGATCGTAAACAGCATCGGTATGGCCGCATAGAGGAATCGTCCGAAGATGCGTTCCACACCGCGGTCGATCAGCGCCTCGCTGCGGCGCTCCACGCCTTCGGCGATCTGCGGGATCTGCGACGAAGAAAGCCAGCAGGCAAACAGAACGGGAATTTCGGCGATCCAGGCACTGTGCACCTGCAGCTGATGATAGATCTGCAGGGCGTCTTTTGCCTCCATGCCGGCCGCCTGAGTGGCAGGCAGAAAGAAGACCGTGTTGATCAGCAGAATGCAGCCGTTCAGAATTGCCACCGTGAAGCCGGGCATGGTAAAGGCGAACAGTTCACCGATCGCTTTTTTCTTTTTGACCTGCGGCAGAAGCTGGGCTTTCGCCATCGCTTCGATACGCGGATATTTCAGCCGGTCAAAGAGAACATAGAAACCGATCGTTATGAGCAGTGCCAGAACAGCGCCGCCGATGATCAGATACAGCATGATTCCTTTCGCATCACGGTGGAACCAGATATAGGCAAGGCTGCCGGCGGAACACAGCGCACTGAGCAGGCCGTTGATCCATTGTGACCTCTCATCCACAGTGATTTCGTTCATACCCTGATAGAAACCGCGGTACAGATACAGAACCGCGAACAGCAGGATAAATCCAGCCACGGCATATAACACGTTGCGGACCGCTGCCAGGGAAGCCGCATCGGCTGCCCCGCCGAGGATCAAAGCGGCAATCGACTGACTGCCAAAAGCAAGTGCGACCGCCAGTACACATGCGAAGATCATCATGGCGATCGAAGTAAACAGTCTGAGATGCAGGACGGTCTTGTAATCATTGCGACTGGTGTAGTTGGCACACAGAGCCATCAGACCAAACGGCAGCGAAGCCGCGAAGGTCCGGCTCACGAAAATCAGAAAAGCATGCAGCACAGCCAGACCGCTGAGCTGGGCAGAATCCGCCAGCATCACATAGGGAATGCAGAGGATCAGGCCGGAAACAGTCGCAAGAAAAATACCTGTCGTACAGGACAGAGCACCGACTGTAAAAACGGATGACTTCCTGCGCCTGGCCATCAGTCATCCCCGCTTTCTGTCTGTTCGTCCGTCTGTTCCTCTGTCTTTTCATCCGGAACATACGGATCTTCCGCATAATTGAGAGAAAGCTCGATAAACTCACGGTTCACCGTTTTGCGGCTGCGGTCTTTCCATTCCACGAGAACCCGCAGATTGACATGATCCTGGCCGCATTCGCCATTCAGCATAATGCCTTTCACGTAGCCGTTGTCTTTATTGACCTGGTTCGGGATCATATTGATGGCATCACCGAAAATACCGGAGGACGGCATCATCTTCCCGCTGGTCGAATATTCCATACCGTTTTCCACAGCCAGCACGACAACGTCTGTCATAGCCACTTTCGGCTCGTCGACAAAGACGTAATACCGGTAGGTTCCGTCCGGCATTTCGCTCATGGCACCGCTGACGGAATAGTAGCGGCTGATCGGAACAAAGCGTGTCGCTTCGGCCAGGGAACGGCAGTAAGCTTCATATTTGATCATATATGTATCTTCTTCCGAGCTTCTGCGGCAGCCGCCGAGAACGGACAGGCACAGAGCCAGAATGATCAGAATTTTGCGCATAGAGTACCTCGAAAGGATTATATCACAGTTGCCTGCCTCCCACTCAGAAAACCTCCGCAGCCGCCATGAGAAAAAGAGGCTTGCGCCTCTTTCAGATGTTTCAGATCAGACCGATATACTGTTTCTTCTTACCCTTGCGGATAATGAAGACGCGGCCGTCGATTGCCTTGGAACTGTCCATGACTTCGTTTTCGTCGGAATGTCTTTCGTTATTGATACTGATGGCACCGGCCGCCAGCATTTCTCTTGCCTCGCGGCGGCTGGAACAGATCTTGTTGTTGACCAGCAGATCGATCAGTTTCTGCCCTTCTTCCACTTTGACATTTGGCACCTGCTTTGCTGCGAGCAGAATGTCGTCAGCGCTCAGACCCTGCAGGTCGCCGCCGAACAGCGCTTCCGAGATCTGCACTGCCTTGCGGTATTCCTCTTCACCATGCAGACCGGTGATGATGTCCCTGGCCAGCGCTTTATGGGCGATCCGCAGATGCGGAGCCTCATTGTGCTTCTTTTCAATATCCATGATCTCTTCCGGCGTCAGGAACGTCAGTTTCTTCAGATAGTCGATGATCATCGAATCTTCGAGGTTGATCAGATACTGGTACATCTCGTAGGAACTTGTCTTGTTCTTATCCAGCCACAGAGCATTGCCTTCTGTCTTGCCGAACTTCTTGCCGGTGGAATCGGTAACCAGCGGCATGACCATGCCGTAAGCCGTCTTGTCGAGCTTCTTGCGGATCAGTTCGATACCGCTCGTGATATTGCCCCACTGGTCACTGCCGGCCACCTGCAGCGTGCAGTTCCGGTTTTCAAACAGCCACAGGAAGTCCAGTGCCTGCAGGATCATGTAACTGAATTCGGCATAGGTGATGCCGCTTTCCATACGCGACTTGACCTTGTCTTTCGCCAGCATGTAATTGACGTTGAAATATTTGCCGTAGTCACGCAGGAAGTCAATGACATTGATGTCTTTGGTCCAGTCGTAGTTGTTGACGACTTCGAAGCCGAAGATCTCCTCCGCCTGCTTTTTCAGACCTTCGATGTTCTTCGCGACTTCCTCGTAGGTGATCATCGGTCTTTCCGCATCCGGTTTGGGATCGCCGATCAGACCGGTCGCGCCGCCGACCAGCAGCAGCGGATGGTGTCCATGCTGGGCCAGACGCTTGGAAATCAGGAACGAAGAATAGTGACCGATATGCATGGAGTCAGCTGTCGGGTCGGTGCCGATGTAGAAAGTCAGCCCGCCTTCGTTCAGTTTGTCGATCAGCTCCGGACTGGAAATATCCTGCACCAGTCCGCGCCAGACAAGTTCATCATAGAAAGTCATTTTTTCACTCATTGTTTTTCTCCCCGGACGCGATAGAAAAAGCGTCCTTATTATCATCTAAGGACGCCTGAAGCGCGGTACCACCTTAGTTTATATCCAGCGGATATACCCTCATCTATGCCTTTAACGCAGGCGCGCACGTCCGGTCTTTTGAGGCCGGAAGCTCCCAGGTGTATTCACTGACCGACCGCCCGTTCCCTTTCACCAGCCGGGACGTCTCTGTCGCGTTTGATACGGTCAATTACTTATCCTGTTCATCGCCAGATTGATTTTATAGTGCTTTGCCGGCAAAGTCAATTATTGGTTGTCTGCCGCGGTGTGAACAGATAGCTCAGTTCGATCATCTTGTCCGATTCGGAATCGTTCTGCAGCATCTTCGTCATGACCCGCATCGAAACAGCGCCAAGATCATACGCCGGAATCGAGAAACTGGAAATCTGCGGACGCATCATGGAATTGTATTTTGTGTCGATGACACAGACGATTTCCATTTCTTCCGGAACCTTGATGCCGTTTTCCCGGGCGGCATTGACAGCAGCCATTGCCTGGGAATCCCGGTTGGCGATCAGAACGTCATACTTATGTTCTTTCATCCAGCTGCTCAGGAAGGAATAACTGGTGCGGTTTTCGGAAGGAATCTCCAGGAAGCCGCTGAACTTCTTGCCCTTCGCCGCGAATGCCTTTTCCGCCCCGGCTACCATGGCCTTGGAGAAATAGACGTTCTTGCGGTCCTCGAGGATCGCGATATTGTCTTTCTTTTCTTCGAGGTACTTGGTGGAAAGCTCATAGATCGCTTTTTCGATGTCGATATAAACACTGCAGATGTTGTCGCCTTTGATCTTATTGCCAATCACGACGATCGGAATGTTGTAGCGGGAAAGCTCTTCGATCTCCGGCGCCGACTGCTTGTTGTTATAGAGGATCACGCCGTCAACATGTGATTTGATGATCTCTTCGATTACTGAGCCAAGATCGGTGATGCCGGCTGTGATCGTATGCAGCATAATGTTGTAATTATAGATCTTCGCCACGTCGATCAGACCGTTGATGATCTGGCCGGTATAGGTAAAACTTGCCTCCGGCACGATCAGCCCGATCGTCGTGCTTTTCTGAAGCGCGAGCCCCTGAGCTATTGCATTCGGTTTGTAGCCAAGCTTGTCTACCGCAGCCTGGACTTTTTCTCTGGTCGGACCTTTTACTACATTTGAACCGTTGATAACCCGGGAAACCGTAGCCAGGGAAACCCCGGCCTCTTTGGCGACATCATATATCGTCACTCTTTTCATAATCCGTTTCTCCGTTCTTATTCGCTGTCGTCTTTGTGTTCTGTTTCAGCTGTTTCCTTACTGTCCTCTTCACTCTTTGAAGTATCTTCATCATCGAGATTCAGCAGATCGCTGACAGTATCGACTACCTTGTTTGTGACATCGGCGGCCGTCGTGCGGATATTGGCAATCGTTTCCTGCACTTCCGGCTTGTTCATGAACGTGTCGACGTTCTGAACGACCGGCTTGACTGCTTCGCTGAACGAATCCGCTGCGCCTTTGATCGTTTCAGCGGTCTTGCGGGAAACTTCCTGCACTTTCGGATCAGCGGTGAATTCGTCCCATTTGTTCTTGGCAGCCGTAACCGCCTTGACAGCGTTGGCGCGGATAAAATCAAGGGTCTTTTTGAGATCCGGATTGTTCATGACTTCTTCGGCTTTTTCCTTGATGGTATCGATGGATTCATCCAGTGTCTGACGGGCATTGTCTTTCAGTTCCTCCGCCTTATCACCGAGTTCTTCCACTTTGTTGCTGATTTCTTCAACCTTTTCTTCGATTTCATCACCCAGTGATGTATCTTCCGCAGGTTCCGGCTTTTCTTCCGCTGCCGGTTCTTCCGCCGCGTTCTTTTCGGAAAGCTCCTGGATCTTGCGCTTCAGTTCTTCGACTGTTTTTTCAATGGATTCAATTGGTTCGGCACCGTCTTCAAATGCCGGTTTTTCCTCTTCGGGAGTTACCTTGTTTTCTTCACTCATCTGTGTTCTCCTCTGTCGCTTCTTCAACGATTTCAGCAGCACCGTTTTTGATTTCATTGATTTTTTCTTCCACAGTGCTCTTCAGATTGTCAATGTTCTCAGTTGCAAAATCTGCAGCTTTTCCGAACGCTTCGGCTGTTTTATCGTGAACTTTGTCAAGTGTGTGAGAGTATTTGACGACCGTATCCAGCGGAGCCTGTACTTTTTCCATGCTCTCGTCGACCTTCTTCAGCGTCGGATCAAGATTTTTAACGGTTGTCGTCAGCTCATCAGTCAGCTTGCCAAGTTTACTGAGCAGAATGGCCAAAAACAATAATGCGAGCGCTCCGAGAATCGGCAGCAATGCCTGACATACATCTCTCAGAGCAATCAGTAAAGAATCTAACATATGCGTCTCCTTATTTATGTAATACCTTTTGATTTAAAGAAATTATACTTTGAAATGAAAACATTTTCAACAGAGCGTGATAGCGCTTTCGAAAATCCCCGGGTATCCTGCCTTTCCCGCTTCACTGTCTGAGACAGCTGCCAGTACAGGCAATAAAAAAACAGACAGAATTCTGTCTGTCATCCGGATCAGTCCGTCACTTTTTCGAAAAGTCCGAGGCTTTCACAGGCATGCCAGATGCCGTCGTCATCCACGTCTTTCGTAATGAAATCGGCTTTCGCTTTGATCTCCTCACATGCATTTCCCATGGCAACGCAGGTCCACTCATCCAGGAACATCGACAGGTCGTTCTTCGCGTCGCCGAAAACGATCACGTCAGCCGGATCGCCGTTGAAATGCTGAAGGATCTGCCGGATACCGAATGCCTTGTCACAGGGTTCCACGAACAGATATTCTTTATGGAAGCGGCACCATGGCAGTTCCTTCAGAGTTTCCAGTTTTTCTTCTTCCGGATAATAACATCCGACATAGGCTTTATAGAGGACCGGATAGTCATTGGGATCCAGTCCTTCGACGGCCTGAGTCTTCATATAGACGTCATGGGTGAATTCATAGAATTTCTCATCCGGCGCATAGCGGGTATCGCTGTTTTCCGGCTGAATGGCCCAGAGATATCCCTTCTCTCTGCATTCATTGACCAGGGCGATGACTTTCTGCCGGTCAAGCGGTGTGATGCCGAGCAGCTGATCGTTGATCGTGACGCCGTAGCCGCCGTCGGAAACCATGTTATGAAATCCGAGTTCCTGCATGATATCGACCGCCAGTGCCTGCGCCCTTCCGGTGCATACCGCCAGAAAATGACCCGCCTCTTCCAGTTTCTGAAGGGCTTCCTTAGTGGATTCCGGGATATAGGTTTTGCCGTAGCCGCCGGCCGCCAGGGTTCCGTCAATATCAAAAAACAGGTATTTCTTTTTCATGATCCTCTCCTTGTTCAGCAGTTTCAGTTTAACAGGAATCACCTGCAAATCCCACTGATACGAGTCCTGTGTTTTGGCCTGATGAAAAAAGACATGTCCTTTTGTGAACATGTCTTTCACTGATTATTTGTTCGGTCTCTGAATGACGATCGTCTGATCTTCCGCGTTCTCCGGTTCTTCATCCCAGAGGTTGAGGTTCAGATCCGGGAAAAGATTGTCTGTGGAGTTGATCGGCGCGGTGTCCTCGAGGTCCGGCTTGCTGTATTCTTCGTCTCTGACTTTCAGAATGTCATCGAGCGAGAACTCCGGAATCTCATCTTCGGCCGCGAGCTTGACCGGATCACGGCGCAGCTTTTCCTGCGCATTGGACTTTTCGACGGTCTTCTGGATCGTGGAAGGAACATCGTCAGCATTGCGTCCGTACATCGGCGAAATGATCGGTGTGATATTCGTCTCTGTCTTGGCTTTTTCAGCAGCTGTGATCTTGGTCGTTGTTGTCTTCAGGGCATTCATGTCCTTTTCGTCAACGCCGAAGATCGGGCTGATGACCGGCTGGAACTGATAGGAAGAACGCGGTGCTCTTTCTTCTTTCTTGGCCGGCTTGCTGACAGGCTTGGTGCTGACTTTCTTTTCTTCAAAGCGGCTGTCAGCCGTAATGCCCAGTGTGGACGGTCTGGCTGTCTGTGACGGTGTCTGTTCTCTGAATACAGATTCCGTACGGCGCGGCTGCGGCTGCGGTTTCGGGTTCTGTACCGGAATCGACTGTGTCACGTCGATGCGCGGCATCGGTGTACGGACTTCTTCCGGTTCGATGGCCGGGAACGACGGAGCTTCCGGAATCTGAACCGGTTCCGGTGCCGGTACCGGAGCAGGCTGAACAGGAGCCGGCTGGACAGCTGGCTGTACCGGTGTCGGAGCAGTTGCCTCAACAGCCGGAGCAGGTTTTGCGGCTATTTCCTCTTCTTCGATGACGTCGTCATCATCTTCGAACAGCAGGTTCTGTAATTTCTTAAACATAAATCCACCCTCTCTTGAATACTTTTATATTCTATGCTAAAAACGCATAATTGTTAACAATATTAATAATAGCAGAAAACATCTGTCAAAAGTGAAAATTTTACTTTTTTTCACTCTGATCCGGGCTGTCCGTATCTGTCTTGTTGAAATCATCCGGTACGATCGTATCGGGGAACAGTTCTTCGATGGAACCGTTTTCCGGTGTGATGCTGTCAAACAGTTCAATTGTCTCACCTTCGTAGTAGATGCCGGAACTGCTTTTGAAGTAAGCCGCAATGGCGTTCTTTTCAATGCTGACGGAGCGGGCGATCTTCAGCATTTCCCCGGCCATCCGCGGTGCTGAGTTGATGCCGCACACACCATAGAACTGCATCGTGTCCGTCTGCAGGCAGACAAAGTGTCTTTCCCCGAGGGTGCTGATACGAACCTGATAAGGATGTGTGTTCCCGGCTCTGTCGAGGAACGTACCCTCAGCAGAAGCTTCTTCCCTACCGCCGCTGAAACTGAGGCGGACCGGTTCTGAACTGTCTTCCTTCAGGATCGTCGGCACGTCCAGATTCATAACGAAGAACTGGCCTTCATAAGCGAATACGTTGCCGGTCCTCGTCGCGCTGATGCGGCCGATGCATGGCTGGGCGTAATAGGCATAGAATTCCTTCTGATAGGAAGCCGGCGGCACGATGACCTCTTCCGCTTCCCGAAGAGCCCGCTGCAAAGCGGCACTTGTATTGATTTCCGAAACGGCACAGCCGCTGACAAGCATGGCGGCGAGAGCCGTGATCGTGAACACTTTTTTCTTCATGGTTCTATTTTATCATCACGCAGCGGTTTGGCACAGAGCTGATAAATCGGCTGGCCCAGTTCCAGGAACCGGCTTTCGTATTCGGTCACGGCATCTTCCGGATGTTCGTTCCGCCGGTAGTCGACGGAGAATTCCGTCAGGGTGAAATCGTTCTGCAGGAAATACAGAACCGACGCTTCGAAGAGATCCTTGTTGTCGGTCTTCATGCGGATATAACCGTCCTGGCTGAGCAGTTCCCTGTACATCGTCAGAAAACGGCTGCTGCTGAGACGGCGCTTGTGATAATGCTTCTTCGGCCAGGGATCGGAAAAGTTGAGATGGATGATATCGATCTCGCCCGGTGCGAACCAGCTCAGAAGATTCTCGGCGTCATTGACGATCAGCCGCTTGTTATGCAGATCGTCACTCTCATCTTCCACCGCCTTGCGGGCCGCCACGGCAATCGCACTGCGGTCTTTCTCAATGCCGACCCATCCTTCCTCCGGATACATCGCGGCCATGTGATTGATGTAGTCACCCTTGCCGGTGCCGATTTCGACATGCAGGATATCGGCATTCAGGAGATCACGCCATCTGCCCGCATATTCCTTCGGATCACTGAGGACATAATCACTGTGTGCTTCCAGCCATCCGTCCGCCCATTTTTTCTTTCTCATCCGCATGTGTCTTTTCCTCCCAAAAAGAAGGCTTTCGCCTTCTTCACTGTTGTTTTTTTGCGAAACTGCTTATTCTCTGCCGTTCCAGCAGTATGTGCATAACTTGTCGGCACTGAGTCCGGTCGCCTTTACGGTATCATCCAGGCGGTTGAAGCGCAAGGATGAAAAGTGCATCTGTTCACGCATTTTCTCGACCATTGCCGCATAGCGTGTGCTGTCCGGATTCGCATAGTCTTCCAGGATCACCCGGTCGACGTTTGCGCCTTCTTCCTCAGCGATAATACGTCTGGCGATCAGTTCCATGTCCGACGTGGCGCGGGAGAAGTTAATGTATTTGCAGCCGAACATGATCGGCGGACAGGCAGGTCTGACATGCACTTCCCGGGCACCGCTCTCATACAGGAAATCGGACGTTTCCCTCAGCTGGGTACCGCGGACGATGGAATCGTCGATCCGCAGCAGACGCTGGTTCTCGATCAGTTCCCTGACCGGGATCAGTTTCATCTTGGCAATCAGGTTTCTCTTTGCCTGCATGGTCGGCATGAAACTGCGCGGCCAGGTCGGCGTGTATTTGATAAACGGTCTTGTGTACGGAACATGCTTGCGGTTGGAATAGCCGATCGCATGGGCCAGACCGGAATCAGGCACACCGGCAACGGCATCGATATCGTTATTGGTCAGATTGTCTCTTTCCGCCATGAACTGACCGCAGCGGTAACGCATTGCCTCGACGTTGACGCCTTCGTAGTTGCTGGGCGGATAGCCGTAATATGTCCAGAGGAACGTGCAGATCCGCATCTTCGTGCCCGGTGCGGAAAGAACCGCGCAGCCATCCGGTGTGAGCACGTCGATCTCACCGGGGCCGAGTTCCCGGCAGTCGGTATAGCCGAGCTTGATATAGGCAAATGATTCAAAGGTGGCACAGTAGCCGGTTTCCTTCTTGCCGATCAGAACCGGGGTGCGGCCCAGTCTGTCTCTGGCGCAGTACAGACCGGCCGGTGTCAGCAGCAGCATCGACATGGAACCGTCGATCTTGTCCTGGGCGTAGCGGATGCCGTCGATCAGATTGTCCTGCTGATTGATCAGCGCCGCGACCAGTTCGGTCTTGTTGACTTCGCCGCCGCTCATTTCCAGAAAATGAGACTGTGAACCGCCAAAGATTTCATCCAGCAGCTCGTCGCTGTTGTTGATGCGGCCGACGCAGCAGATGGCGTAGGTGCCATGGTGCGAGCGGACGATCAGCGGCTGGGGATCGTAATCCGAGATACAGCCGATGCCCATATTACCGGCCATATCCTGAACGTCATTTGTAAATTTGGTGCGGAAAGGAGAATTCTCAATATTGTGAATCGCCCGGTTGAAACCGTTCTTCTGATCGTAGACGACCATTCCCGCCCTTCTGGTGCCGAGATGAGAATGATAATCCGTGCCGTAGAACAGGTCAAACACACAGTCTTCTTTTAATACTGTTCCAAAAAATCCACCCATACTCTCTTCCTCCTGTCACTGCCTTCCGGCGTGAAAAGAAATAAGAAGACCTAAGCCTTCTTATTCACTCGTTTTTTTGCTGCTGAAAGTGCGGCGTTCAACCTTGCCGCCTTCACCGTTGTGGCTGTTTTCCTTCTTGCTGCCGCGGAAATTGTTATTGCGCGGTGCCTTCTTCGGTTCAACATAGCCTTCCGGTTTTTCAATGCATTCCTTGGCGGAAACCTTGAGTTTGCCCGCTTCGTCGATGGAGATGACCTTGACCTTGATGGTGTCGCCGACATGCAGCGCATCCTGGATCTTATCGACTCTCTCCCATGCCAGCTGGCTGACATGCAGCAGAGCGTCAGTGCCCGGGAACAGGGTCACGAACGCAAAGGACTCGCGTACTTCGGCAACCTTGGCGTCGTAGATCTCACCGACCTTAGCCTCACGGATGAGGTCGCTGATGATCTGCTTTGCCTTGTTGATCATTTCTCTGTCGGTATGATAGATCACGCACTTGCCGTCATCATCGATATCGATCTTGACGTCATTGCATTCTTCGATGATCTTGTCGATCTGTTCGCCGCCTTTGCCGATAACAATGCGGATCTTGTCGACCGGGATCATCATCATATCCATCTTCGGAGCCCACTTGGATACTTCCGGACGCGGTTCGGAAATCGCTGTCTCCATGTTGTCAAGGATCTGCATGCGGCCTTTGTGAGCCTGCGCAAGAGCTTCTCTTAAGATTTCCTGCGAGATGCCGGTAACCTTGATATCCATCTGCAGAGCGGTAATGCCCTTTCTTGTGCCGGCGACCTTGAAGTCCATATCGCCGTAGTGGTCTTCCATACCCTGAATATCTGTCAGGATGGAATAGGTATCACCGACGGTGATCAGACCCATCGCGACACCGGCGACCATGGCTTTGATCGGAACACCGGCTGCCATCAGAGACATCGTGCCGGCACAGATCGAAGCCTGGGAGGAAGAACCGTTGGATTCCAGTACTTCCGCACATGTGCGGATCGCATACGGGAATTCTTCTTCACTCGGCAGTACCTGCAGCAGAGCTCTTTCACCGAGTGCGCCGTGACCGATTTCACGTCTGCCCGGAGAACCCATACGGCCGACTTCACCGACGGAGAACGGCGGGAAGTTGTACTGATGCATGAATCTCTTTTCGGTAACCGTTGTCAGATCGTCGATGATCTGCGCATCGGATAACGGACCCAGTGTCGTAACAGAGAGAACCTGTGTCTCACCGCGGGTGAACATGGCGGAACCATGCGCACGCGGCATCAGGTCAACCTGGCTGTCGAGCGGACGCAGTTCGTCAAGCGCTCTTCCGTCCGGTCTGATCTTATCTTCCGAGATCAGTCTTCTGACTTCGGCGGCTTCGACTTCGACACCGTATTCATGGGCCTGCTTGACAGCCTTTTCACGGGCTTTGTCATCTTCCCATGTCAGTTCGCCGACGCCGGCTTCCATTTCGGAGATGATCTCGTCGATCTTGTTGTAGCGTTCCAGCTTGCCCTTGATGGAAACGGCTTCGCGGATGCGGTCAGCGCCATTTTCATCCACATACTGGCGGACGATCGGGTTGATTTCATACAGGGTGATCGCCATCTTGGATTTGGCACAGACAGCGATGACTTCTTCCTGAATGCGGCAGAGTTCCTGAATTGCCTCGTGGCCGATGGCCAGCGCCTTCAGCATATCCTCTTCCGATACTTCTTTCGCACCTGCTTCAACCATGTTGATGGCTGCTTTGGTGCCAGCGACCGTCAGGTTCAGGTCAGCCTTTTCCGACTGCTCGACAGTCGGATTGATGACAAATTCACCGTCAACGCGGGCGACGATAACACCGGCGACCGGACCGTTGAACGGAATGTCGGATACACATAATGCCAGGGATGAGCCGAAGATCGACATCATTTCACTGGAGCAGTCCGGGTCAACGGAGAATACCGTGTTGACAACCTGGACTTCGTTGCGGAAACCTTCCGCGAAAAGCGGCCGGATCGGACGGTCGATCAGACGGGCCGTCAGTGTCGCGTGTTCGCTCGGTCTGCCTTCTCTTCTTAAAAATCCGCCCGGAATCTTACCGGCAGCGTACATCTTTTCCTGGTACAGAACAGTAAGCGGAAAGAAATCCGTGTCTTTCGCTTCGTTGCTCGCTGTCGCGACGGACAGCACAGCTGTGTCTTCATAGCGGATCAGCACCGATCCGCCGGCCTGTTTGGCCATTTCGCCGTTTTCCACCGTCAGTGTGCGGCCGTGGAAATTCCAGCTTCTTTTAAACTTTTCCATCTTTTCGTCTTAACCTCTAGTCTATATTTCGTCTACTCTTATATTCATTAACTGTAATATTCTATCACAACGCCTGCAGATTGAAAACAAAAGTTTCAACAGCATGATAAGGCCTGTTTATCGGTTTTTTCGCCGGCTTCATGTTTTTTAAAGGAATGGCTGCGGCTGTTGTATGATTATGGGGATGACTGCGAAAAAAAGAAAACCCGTATCCGGCCGCCGGCGGAAGCGCAGACTGCGTCCCTGGGTCAAAGTGCTCCTGGCGGTTCTGTTTCTTGCCGTTCTTTTTGTGCCGGTCCGTTTTCTTGTCTCCTGTCTGTTCCATGACGGTTCTCCCTACCGCAAGATCCTGAACATTCCCTCCGACCCTTCGCTGCCGCCGATCAGCTATGACGAAACGGCGGAAATCTTCCGGCAGAATGACAGTGTTCTGAAAGACTGTCTTCTGACCCTCAGTGAGGACGGCCTGCATTTTTACATCATCCGTCTGGATCCGGACGGAAAGATCCTTCACGGCTGGTATGAAAAGGACGGACGGCGTTTTTATTATGACGATGAGACCGGTCGCCAGTACAGTGGCCTGTGTGAAGTGGACGGACAGGAACGGATGTTTCTGAAAAACGGCGCTCTCGCCGATCGGGACTGGGTACGCTCAGGCAAGGCGTATTACTGGTATGAAAACGGATCGCCCGCCGCCGAAAAGAGCGATCAGATCCTGTTTGTAAAGGATGAAGAAGGTTTCTATTATCTTGCGGCCGATCAGAGCGGCGCTCGTCTTGCGGATGGGTCTGTTACCCTGGCCGACGGCCGCGTTGCCCGCTTTGACGGTGAAGGCCATCTGCTCAGGGAGGAAAATGCGGAATCACTTGTCTTCCCGCTGCCGGAAGCGTATGTGACGGCTACGGAAACGGTCCGGACCGACGCTTCTGCTTATAAAAAAGAACTGCAGTCGGAACCAATCCGTTATATATCGCACCGCGGCTATCATCCCGCCGCTCCGGAAAACTCCCTCGCGGCTTATCAAGAGTCTTACGCTCAGGGCTATCAGTATGTGGAATGTGACATTCAGATCACCCGGGATCAGGTCCCGGTCCTGCTGCACAATCCTTCCATCAACGAAGTCGCCAGAAACGCTGACGGTTCGCTGCTGCCAAGCGTCATGTATGTCTATGATCTGACCTACGACGAACTGCTGAATTATGATTTCGGACTGGCTTCCTCTGCCGCATATGCCGGTATGAAGGTCACCCGGCTGGACACCTTCCTCGCCTACTGCAGTTCCGTCGGACTGCATCCTTATCTGGAACTGAAGATGGAAACGGTCAACAGCCAGGAAGACGTTGACATGATCGTTGACATCGTCCGCCAGCAGAACATGGAAAACCGGGTTTCCTGGATTTCCTTCTCGCCGGATGATCTTGCCTATGTGCTGAATGATCTGCCGGAAGCGGAAGTCGGCTATCTGCTCAGCACCGAAGAAACGGCCGCCATGTACATGCCGCGCATTCTGGAAAGAAAAGCGCAGGGTTACAACGTGTTTGTCGACGCCGCCCATCCGCTTGTTTCCATGGTTTCCTCTTCCTGTCAGGCAGCGGGTATTCCCCTGCAGATCTGGATGGTCAACTGGCCGGATTACCTGGCTTCCATGGATCCCTATATCAGCGGCATTACCACTGACAATCTGCTGCCGCCGTATGAACGGTAATGAAAAAGCCATAGGGCATTCGCCTTATGGCTTTTCTTAGCGGCAGATCAATTATAATTATGCTTCTGTCTTCCAGAGGCCGTGCAGGTTGCAGTATTCATAGACTGCCATGACCGGCTCTTCGGCATAGAAATCAGCAGTTGGTTTGTCGCCCGGCTTCAGGTATGCGATACGGAAACCTGTCTCGCATTCGAGAGCGATAAACTGGATGTAATGCGCTTCCAGCATTGGATGCTCAACGCTGCCTACAGTAACGGAAATCTTGTTTCCTTCCCGGGTAACGACCGGAACGTGTTTTTCTGTAGCGCCGTCAGTCGTATTGGCAACGAGTTCCTCCATTGCCTCACCGCAGCACTTTGTCGGGCAAACCGAATCCTGCAGGATAACAGCGATTTTTCCGCACTCCTTGCAGCGTACAAATTTGATCATGATTATACATCCTCCTTCAACATTATTATGATGGAATCACCGGTCTTTTTCAATCGATGATTTACCGCCGAATCCTTCCTTCGGCGTCTGTTTATTCGACGCTCTTCAGACTTTCGACCATCTGGATCTCATGCAGTTTTGCGGCCATGAAATGATCGACGATGACGCCGAACAGCAGTGTCATGGCGACGGCGTACAGATAGCTCAGCGGCTCGACCTGGCGGCCGAACATGACATAGTCCATTTCCACCGTCCGCATGATGTAATGATGCAGAAGCGTCCCGATTGGCAAGGCGGCAATCGCGCCGATCAGTGTCAGGACGTTGTTTTCTTTGTAGATGTATGACTCCACCTCCTTGCGGCGGAAGCCAAGTACTTTGAGGGTGGCGATTTCCCGCTGCCGCTCGCTGATATTGACGTTGATCAGATTTCCGAGGACGACGAACGCCAGACTCATCGAAGCCAGAATGATGGTCCAGACGATATAATTGAGGCCTTTGACCATCTTGCGGAAATTGTCGAGCAGTGTGTTGAAGAAGGAAACGGAAGCCACTTCCTTCATTTTCGCCAGTTCGCTTTCCACCTTTTTCTGCGCGTCCTCACCGCCGTTTACCGTGAGCAGGAGCGTCTGATTGTCGCAGTCTTTGTGGAAATACTGCCGGTATACATCTTCCGTGAAGAAGACATAATGCTGAACATACATTTCTGTAATGGCGCTTACCGGCACGTCGGCGAAGCTGCCGTCGGCTCCTTCCAGGACGATCGTGTCACCGATCTTCAGATCGAGATTCTCGGCCAGTTTTTCGGAAATGATGCCACCCTCATTGTTCAGCTCAAGCGGTTTTCTGCCGATCCTGGTGCGCAGTTCATAGACGTTTTTAATGTCTTCGCCAGCCGCGAAAATTTCCACGTTGACCGTTTCATCCACGTCCGTATTGCCGGCCGCTTTGGCGCTGTAGACGGAAGCTTCCGTCAGTGCCGCCACGTCTTCCCTGGCCTGCAGCCGCTTCATGAATGCCTGTTTCTCCTCTTCACTCAGACCGCTGTCCAGGGCGATCGCGCCATGGTAGCGGTAGATATCATAGAACTGCAGGTCGACGATGGCATTGATCGAATCACGGATGCCGAAGCCGGTCACCAGCAGAGCTCCGCAGCCGGCGACCCCGGCGACCGTCATGAAGAAGCGGCGTTTGTAGCGGAACAGATTGCGCACCGTCACCTTCCAGGTAAAGCTGAGCCGGTTCCAGATCAGCGGCACGCGCTCGATCATCGTCTTGCGGCCCAGTTTCGGCGCTTTCGGACGCATCAGCTGCGCCGGTACTTCTTTCATATCCTGACGGCAGGAGTACCAGGTCGTCAGCAGCATGCCGCCCAGGAAGCAGACACTCGAGAGAATGATCAGCTGCCAGGGCATCTGCAGGCGGATCTTCGGCATGATATACATCAGACCCCAGGTGCTGTAGATGACCGGCGGAAAGATCAGCATGCCGGCGATGACACCGATCACTTCGCCAAGCAGCGTGGCACTGCCGGCATAGACCAGATACTTGCCGGCGCACTGCATCTGGCTGTAGCCAAGAGCCCGCAGTGTTCCGATCTCGCCGCGCTGTTCGTCAACCAGACGGGTCATTGTCGTCAGACACACCAAAGCGGCGACGAGGATGAAGAATAACGGGAAGATATCGCCGATCGCCTTCATCTGATCGACGGTGTTTTTATAGGTCGCGGTCGCGTAATGCTTCGTCCGATCGAGCACCGTCCATTCACCCGGTTTCAGATCGTCGATTTCCTTTTTTGCGTCGTCCAGTTTTTTCTTCGCGTCCGAGAGTTCCTGCAGACCCTCTTCCCTGGCGTCCGCCAGTTCTTTTCTGGCATCCGAGAGATCCACCAGCGCGTCCGTCAGCTGGGCTTCGGCATCGATCAGCTGTTTGCGGGCGTCATACAGTTTGTCCCGGGCTGAGGCGGTTTCTGCTTCCAGCTGCTGCCAGCCGGCGGCGATCTCCGCTTCTCCGGAAATCAGTTTGTCTTCTGCTTCTTTCAGCTGTTTTTCTCCATCGGCAATACCGTCGAGGATCTGCTGTCTGTTGTTTAATAGATCCTGCCGCTGTTTCTGCAGCTTGTCCGTCAGATCCTGCAGTTCCTTGATCTTGGCCGCGATAGCTTCTTCCAGTTCCTTTACGGTATTGTCTTCGTTCAGGTCCAGTTCGTCCGCCAGCTTCTTCATGTCTTCTCTGCCCATCAGCACCGACAGTTTTGTTTCATCGGTGATCATCGGTTCGTCGAGCATCGTCTGTATGGCGTCGCGGGCTGTGTGGAGCTGGTCTCTTTTTTCATTGAGCATCGCTTCCAGTTCCCGGATCGTATTGTTCTCATCACCGCCCAGCATTGCCGCCAGTTCGTTGAGCTTCTCCGTCAGTTCGCTGCCGGCTGTCTCTTTGACTTCGGCGATGGTCATGTCCCTGACCTCTTCGGGAATCAGAGCTTCCGCTTTGTCTGCTATTTCGCGGAAGGTGGAACTGTCGTCACCGCCCAGCAGTCCGGTGATCAGTGAAACGATCTGAGCGTCCTCCTCCGGCAGCAGTTCCTTCAGCTCGCCGATCGTCATCTCCCGCTGTTCTTCCGGCACCAGGTTTTCCAGGTTGGCGATCAGCGTAGCCAGTGTGTCGCTGTCCTCTGTTTCCAGCAAGGAAGCGATGGCCGTGATCGTATCGACGATACCACGGTCGATCAGCACCTCCGCCTGCGCCAGCGTCATCCCTTTGAATGCGTCCGGCACATTTTCCAGCATGCCGGAAACGGTATCCATCACAAACAGCATCTGATCGAGTTTCTCCATCAGCTGTGCCACCGTATCGGTATCGCTGACTTCCAGCATGTCGGTCAGTTCTTCCAGTTCCGGTGCATATTCGAGCAGCACGGAAACCGGATCGTCTTCATGCAGAAGGATCTTATCCTTCATGCCGGCAATGGCATCCTGTGCCTGCTGCAGACCGGCGATTCCTTCAGCCGTCTGGCTGAGACCGTCCTCGATCTGTCTGAGGCCGTCGTCAATCTGTTTCAGAAGATCTTCCAGTTCCTTTTTCTTTGTTGCAAATTCCGCTTTGCCCTTCTCCAGATCCGCCCGGCCGCTGGCCGCCTGGGCAGCAGCGTCATTGAGTTTCGCGACTGCGTCAGCCGTCTCACGGTTGAGCTGGTTCAGGCCGTCATTGTATTCCGCCCAGCCTGAGGCAAGCTGGCTCTGCCCGTCCGCGATTTCCTTTTCCCCGTCCGCGATCTGCTGCTCATCGTCGGCAATCTTCTCGTTGAATTCCTTAAGACCGTCTTCATATTCCTGCAGACCGTCGTTGTATTCCTTCATGGCATCTTCTTTGATGCGCGTGATCCGTTTATCTTTCTGAGAAAGAGCCAAGGCCTCGATGGCCTCTCTTCCTTCCGAGGCGAAGTTTTCGTATTCCTTCGAGAACGTATACAGGCCTTTGGCGTCTTTGAGCAGGACATTGGCTTCCAGATAGAATTCCTGATCAAACGCGGCATCCGGCACATACAGATACGTTTCGATGTACTG
>JAEEGL013353220.1_pt1 | contig 18313 bp, 9 predicted proteins | sample 9134231 | NCBI WGS metagenome assembly JAEEGL01 (sample SAMN16246548, study PRJNA631951) | gut metagenome | biome: gut microbiome; feature: rumen; material: fiber-attached | host: Bos | place: Iran: Karaj | collected 2018-10 | reverse complement strand
TATCAGAATCATAAGTAAGATAAAGTCTTGTCTGTATATTGTCAACTGCACGAGCCGCAAGATCATTAGGCTTAGGAGTACTAACAACACTAGAAAGCTTATACTCGTTTATAGGAATAACAGTTGAAATAACATTTCCGTTTTTATCAGTTCCAACATAAGGCGTATAGTATTCTGATATTTCTTTAAGACAATTGAAGTTAAGAGTAAAACCCAATCCTTCAAGGTTGCATTTTCTGGTGTTATCAAAATACAAATGATCGCTAGTAATAAAATTATCTATCATATATTGGAAACCATTTCCATTAGTCATAAAATCGATACTATCGTAGAACTCACTACCAAGATCCACAGCAACAGAATACTGTCCATTGATAATAGGAACGATTATTCCATCATTACCAAACATAATAGCCCTGGCAGATCTAGTTTTCGGATTTACTACGTATATCATATCAGCGACAGACATAGTGAAACATTCATTGCTACTTAATTCTGGTATATCAACGTTTGTATGATCCTTAGCAAAAGGAATATTATAGTTCGAGTTGAACCTTAACCTAGTTACTCCATGTGAAGTTAAAATATTGACCGTATTGTTTTGTGTTTTCACAATTCTAAATATGCTATTATACTTTACGTATGAATCGCTATACCTAGTTTCAAGTATTTCGGCTTCAGTAGGATCAATTACATAATCTTTTTCGCCTTTCTCAATAAATGGCGGAATATTGCTATCATCAGGAATGACGAAATAGAAATCTGATATAATATTATAGAGTTTTCCATTCTTATAATTAGTTCCGCTAAGTGCTAAAATATGAACGTACTGAATTTCATCAGTGTTCTGATTATGCATAGGTTCTGTGTCCAAAACCATAAAAGGTGTATATTCAGAACCATTGCTGTATGCTAGCGGATCATCATCTTCATTCATCGTTACCATAAAGTTCTTTTTACCCTTTATAGTGTAAATAACAGTTTTGGTTTCACTATTAACTTTACGAGTAACGGTAACTTTATCACTATCGTCCATAGATTTTCCAGAATGAAGAACACTGTAAATTTCATCATACGAATCATCAATAGATTGAAGTGATGTGGTTTGTTCAAGTGGCACTTTCATATCTATATACGAATTAGTGCGTATCTGACACTTACCAGTTATAAAGTCAAAGGATGGCTTTGTATACTCAGCCGTAAGGATTAAAGAGTTAGAGCATTTGTCAATATCAAAACTATAAACTTTGTTATCTTCACTCTCAATGTAATTTCCACTATTGTCGAAATATACATTTTTTATAGCATCGTCAAAACTAAGCGTGCTACCTATATTCTTAAGGTCGTTGTTAGCAAAATTAAATTTTCCTAAAATATACTTAGATCCCTTTTCAAGTAAAGCATAATAATGCTCATAAGACTCATCAAAATCGAGTATAAACTTTACAGAATAAGAAGGATCGATATTGATTTCTTTTTTGGTTAAGCTCTTATCTTTACTATTGAAAATCCAATAGCTATTATTAGAACCACAAATAACGTATGAATTACCGATAGACTTTATCTCAATAGCGGAAGAATTGCGGGTTACGCTTTCATTCTTTATTTCGCTTATATCACCAGTTTCACAATTTGTATCATATATAACCCCATCTCCGAATGTGAAAATGTGATGAGATTTATCAACCATATCTGTGAAGAATTTACCAGAATGGAATTCGCTCTTGAGTTCAGACTGAGCTATAATTCCTAAAGTCTTGCTTTCTCTTATAGTTATATCAGTTCCGTTTATAGAAATTATATCGTTTCCGCAGTTGTATATATTACCACTGAAACTATAAACTTTATCATCTGAATGTATAGGCTTAACGTACCTAATACCCATTACGAAATCGGTTATATCAGTGGTTCTGAAAATGAGATTATTTACGTTGTCTGTTGGTGTGGTAGTAATTACATTAAATCCATTATACGCAGGAGTTATGTAATTAAGCTCATAAACATTAAAGGACAGATCCATTACATAGATAGTCCTATCATGAACACCAAGGTTTTCAACGCGTGACGGAAGAATAAAATCTGTATAATAGTCTTGTTTGTTAACCCATTTTCCAATATTATTGTAATACCCACCAGCACCATTTTTCTCGTATACCTTTACACTACTATCTTCAACAGTATACCAGTGCGTGAAATCTATAGGGGTAGCAAACGAAGCGTTGGTTTCAAGAATTACTTTGAAATTATCCTTATCGTCTTCGATAAGTGCTTTCTTAGTGCATCCAACTGTCTTATATTCATCACCTAAGGCAAATGCATATCCTTCGAAGATTTTATAAATTTGATTAATAGGTTCATCGAATGTATCGGTTAAGACATGCACTTCACTCTCGTATTCATCTCCATTCTTAGAAACTTCAACAAGGAGTAAATCTTCATCCACAAAACCTAAAATATCAAAATGCTCTTCATCTATAGCTGTAAATATGACGTTTTTCAGTATAGATAATCCAGCTTTCCTATATGCCTTTTCTATTTGAATTTGCTTTTCTTCAACCTTAGTTCCATACTCATTAATTATCTTAAGAACAAAACTTGATGTTAACTCAAAGAATGTATTCTTATAGAAATCCTTACCGACAATATCAGATGCGGTTTCAATATAATTGAGTTGATGAGCATATGATCCATAACCAATTCCAGTAGAATTGATAACATGGAACTTGTCGTTAACATCGTCGATTATATAAATCTTTCCGGTTTTAGACGTAACAACATTATCTATATTTCCTAAGAAACCTGCAACACGAATAGGTTCTGTGACATTAACACTTCCATTATCAGACTCTGAAATAAAGATATTATAAATACCTTTATCAGCTTTATCGTCAGCTACAAACGTAAGTATTACACGTGTTTTGGTTTTATTAGGATTGTTTATATTGATAAACTTAGTATCACTTACAGTTGCTGTTATAGAAGACGCATCAGTTTTAGCCTTAGGCTTTACAGCAAGTTCATTAGAATACACTATTCCCCAAGCTTTAGTCTTTACATTGTAAGACCAAACATTAAGATTATTAGTCTCGATGTTATGGAGGACTAAGATCAAAGATTGATTATGGATAAACGCAGCAACAACCTTTATGTTAAGGCTATACGCTTGAATTCCGAGTTTCATTACTGGCTCTATATCTCCAGTAACTATATGGATATTTACAATATCATCAGTCCTATCAAGGTTGCCTGCTTTAGTCACAGGAATGACAAACAGATTTGAACCAAGTTTTGCATATATTCCATATATCGGATAAACGTAATCGGGTCTTTTAGTGATTTGAGGATATGCTACTTCATTAAGCTCAAAAGTTCCTTTCCAAGAGTCTTTACAAACAAACTCTAATGCGCTATTAAACGTATTCTCAGTAGCATCATCATGCTTTTCATAAGTTCCACCAAGGATAGAATTATCTCCTAAGCTCAAATGAGAAAGAGTCTTAGGAAGTTCTACAGCATTTTCTACCCAAGAATTGGTCTGAACGTTATATAAATCGACTACTGTAGTGGTCTTAGTTTCATCACTTTCTTTTCCAGCAAAAACAGCAACGTACTCATTCCCACCAACAGTTATTGGAAGCATATTAGCATTGAATCTATTGTACTTTGATTTATTTACTTTCGATACATCAATAGCATTTATAGACTTAACGAAGTTATTATCTGTAAAATGCTGTGTATGCTCACTATAAGATGCAGCTAAAACTGGCATACCATCATATTCTATTGTGAACGGAGTTCCTATAAGAGTTATCTTTCCATCTCTTGAGATTATATACGGAACATTGAATTCTGAAGTTCCAAGACTTAATGTAGTTTTTTCACTAGAGCGAATTCCACCATTTTCAATAGCCAAATCATTTATGCTAAACCTATACAGGGTCGGGTTAATAGCAGAATCAACTTCGTTGTTAACAAGTCCAGTTGAAATATACACGTATTTTCCACAAGAATAAATCTGCGAATTATCAGCATTCTCTATCTGGATAGTATAAACACTATAAACTTTGTAAGTATCAGTAAGAGCATAAACAACAATACTCTTATCATATGCAATAGCAAACACTGAGTATTTACCAACATTGACAGCATTGATAACCCTCACAGTGTTATTAGCTTTAAAAACATCAAAATCGATATTAGTATTCGTTGATGTGATATAAGCATTACCGTTAGACTTCCTTACAACGTAGCTACCATTAGCAGATTCGATGTAAAGCTCACCGTTTCTAGAATAAACTATAGTGTCTTTTGCGTATATATCTTCAAGCTCGTTTATAGGTCTAATGAAGTTGTTACTCTTTAAGTCGCATATAGTTACAGTAAGATTAGCTTCACCTTTAAGACCATTAGTATATTTTACAGCAGGTATAAACACGAGCGTATTATCGTCTAATGCATTTATAGCAATCTTTCCATAAACACAATTTTCATTGGTTGGCGCTAAAACATTAGACAAATTCTTTATAAATTTGAAAGCAGAATCGCTTCCGAGTTCTTTTTTAAGAAGAATGGCACTAAATGATCTACCATTAGCATTAAATATGAGATCTTTGTGATACGTAACAAGAAGTAAATAGACTACATTCCCTACTCTGCAAACACTAGACTCATTAAACTTATATCCTATTTTCGGAGTTGCACTGAAAAGCTTTGAATCATCTTTAAGTATAGCAGTGTCTCTATTATGAGTTAAATCTCTTTCATGATACCGAGGTGCACTAATTAAAGTGACTGTATCCAAAGATAAATAAAGAGGAACACGTCCAGCTGAACCACCAAGAAGAACAATAAAGTTTTTAATCTTTAAAAGCTTTGTATTCTTCGGAGAGAATTTATATGATTGTAAAGCTTCATATTCACCGGCTGAAACTAAAGGTTTCCAACTAGCATTATCGCCAGAAGAATGGTGAATTGCATGGAGCCTTCCGATTTGATAGTCGGTTCTAAAATAAAGAATAAACTTTGTAGCACAATAAACTATGGCTTCATTATATTCTACACAAACGCTAGAGTTTCCAAACAAATCCTTAGGAGCTAAACTTTCAGGATCTGATGACACAAAATCCTCAAACTCAGTAGACGTTACATTCGCTATAGTCTTACTAGTGCAGTTATATTCTTTATCCATCTTAATGCAATGAATATTGTATCCCTTGAAAGAATAAGTTGTATCATCAGAATTTAAGACCATAATCCTTTCAGCTAAAGCAAAATGGAAGTACTTTCCATCATAGCGTATAGCAATACAATTGACATCAAGGTTTAAGATATCTTTATCGAGTGTCTCTAAATCATCGAACTCATAAGAAACATCGTTTTTGCTTATAGAAATCTTGATTATTCCTTTTACATGAACACCAGTGGTAAGCTCCCAACTATCAGACTCTTCATCCTTAGTAATCTGATACATTACAGGCTTCATGATATAAATCTCACCATTATTTGCAATGGGATGGAAATATCCATCAGAGAATTTAGAACGAATTTTGTTTACGTCAATGAGAATATGATTCTTCGGAAGTTTAATCCAAGTATCAGTTGTGGTATCGAATGCAGAAATCCAAGTCTTAAAGTTTTCATCAGAATAAGCTTCTTCATCGTGCTTACGACTTGTACCACCAATACAATAAATAATATTTCCATCAAGACAAAGTTCTTGTCCATAAGCCATATCTTCTTCTTCAGGATAAGGTAACTCTGTTACTTCTCCAGTAAGAAGATTAAGCTTCTTATATACAGGTTTAAAGAATCCCATATGCTCGTCACGAAGGCCTAATGCATAAAGATAAATATCTTTCTGTATAGTGGGAACTCCTTCCCAACCACCTTCATCGATTAAATAATCGATATTGGGATTCGGTAAATCTTTCAAAGGATTGTTAAACAAAGTATCTGTATGATACTCATCTCCAATATAATTCCACTTATCACTAATGTAGTTATAAGAGCAAAGCTCATTCTTAGACACAAATACAACAGTAGAATCATCTAACGATGATGCTCCAAGAATTGCATCTCCAAAATTAAAGTGAGAATCTACATATTTTATAGAACCCGTAACGCCGTTTATAATAGAAACGTTACCGTTATTTCCACCAACGAAAATCATTCCATTTTCATAAAGCATAAGATTAACAGCTTCGTTAAGAACCTTACTCTCATCGAATGCTCCAAAAGTTGTGATTTTACGATAACGCGCGCTACTAATATTGTCTATTTTTATAATGAGTCCATTATCAGTTCCAATATAATACGTAAAAGTATCATCATCAAGAGGAACACGAACTACTTTAGTTATAGTATTCTTTTTCCTATTGAATCCTTCAATATTTGCAAGTAAATCAATAGTGGAAAGTTCTTCCATATTGTAATCTTTGAAATTACAAATACGAATCTTACAATCTTTACAAATATAAATAACTTGATCGTCCGAAGGATCATCGTTATCAGTAAACTCTATGAAAGCAGATATTACTTCAAAAGGAACAGAAGCCCTAATGAATGCTATATCTTGATATACTGATACATCAATACCTTTTTCAAATGAAAGGTTTTTAAGAACGTGAAGGATTTCCCTACTCTCACAAGTACTAGGAATAGGATTACCATCTTTTGACATAAGAGTCAAATAATCAGATACATTATCCTTGTAGTTCTTATAGTTTCCAACAGTATCCATATCACCATAAGTGTGAGGTTGATTTTTATCGAAAATATACTCTTTCACACTAAATTTATCAGTCTTAGCGTCATAATATCCAACATCGGTAATTAAAACTTCTCCAAGCTTATCAGCATCAGAGTCAATAAAATAATCACCTTTAACGTTGTATTTACCACGCATACGGATACTGGTCTTGATAGTGAACGGAACTCTATCGATATTATTTGCGTAGGCGATAATTCTCTTACTCAAAGAATCAATAAGTGAATTAACTTTATCAAGGCTACTAGCCAAAAGATTGGAACCGAACCTAATGCACTGCATATCAGGTGCAACCTCAAGGTTAATCTGAGACGCAGGAACCATTCCAATTATTACTTGTTCACCATCATTGGTGGGAGTCATTGTAAACTCTTGAGAGCGGAGTTTATAAAGGTTTTGGGTAAGATCGGCGCATTTATCATAGTCAACGAACTCAGCATCATTAGAACTATGACTTAAAGTAGTGTCACAAAGACTTAAGTTGATTTCACTCCAAACCCGAATGTCACCTTCAAACACTTTAGATTTAACAGAATCATCAAAAGGATTAGCTGAGACTTCTACATTAGGCTTAATTTCGCTAGAAAGAAGACCGTGATCTTCAGCAAAACTTAAATCTTTGAAATCGCCGTTAGCAAGAGGAACTAAGCGGAAAGGAGACATAGCGACTATGTATAAATACACATAATCCTTATCAAACGTATACCTGAATGTGAATGAAGGGCCACCTTTAGCGTTATTCCTACAATCCATATCCTGCATACAGTTAGCAGTATCTCCGATACTTTCATATTTTCCATAAAGCTTTAACGGAAACTCTTCAAGAGTAGCAGTATCACGAATAATACTACATCCAGTAAATAAGAAACTACCCTTGAACTGTTTAGTCACGACGATAGGCTTATAGACGTTAGCACCAAAAGCTGAAACTTGCTTATAAGTGACTATAAAATCAAACGTCCTTATGTTACATTTTCGGTTAAACCTAAGAACTTTGTACACACACTTTTCATCATTCCTACATGATTTAATGTAGTCATCGTCTAAAATATCGATATTTGACGACTTAAAAAGTGGAACTTCCCTATTAGAAAATAAACGATCCTCAAGATATTTGAAATTCGTTAAACCACCTTTATCAGTGATATTAGCGTTTTCTCCTATCGCCGATATCAATCTATGATTTCTTTTAGAGAACTCACCTGCTCTTTCTACAGCTTTCGCATTTGCATCTTCATATTGCGGAGTTGTAGGAGTTGGTACGTAAAATTCGTTTACAACTGTAGCCATTTTGTTCTCCTTATATAAACTTACAATAAATGAGCTATTATAATGTTTTGGAAAGTGTCTGGATAACTAATTTTTAGCATATATATTATAAAATCCAGTAACATTGGAATGCTTCAATGTTATAAAAAGTTACAGGAGGGGTTCGTTATGAAACACAAAGGAACCTTTTTAGCTATCCTTATGGCATTTGTTTTTAGTGCCATGGGGTTCTGTGAGGTCCTCGGAAACACCGAGGAATATAGCTTGTGCGACGTTGACACCGTCGCTGGAACATATATCCCGGACAATCTGCTTACTATTTTCAACACTCTCACTGATATTGGAGATGATGAGATGACGGCGGATTTGAGGTTGAGGATTCTTAGTATTGGGAAAGTTGAGACTGGTTGGAAAAATACAGTTTCTAAACCCAACAAGAATGGATCGTACGACATTGGGTATCTTCAGCTCAATAGCTTCAATTTGAAAAACAAGAAGTTTATGGAGCAGTTTGGACCCAAGTTTTGTGAGGTTTACGATAGCTCGGACCTCACACGTACAGCTTTTGTAACCTGCATTAAGTACTACAAATCATTGTACTCGGTATATGGCGAAAATGCCTACTACTGTTATAATGCAGGTGAACGGAGGTATCTCAGAGGGAAGGTTCCACCGTCTACAAAAAGTTACGTTAAGAAAATTAACGCAGCTTTTGAAGACTTTGTCGATGAAGTTAGAACTGCTTCTGCTGAACGCGTAAAGCGTGAAAAGGAGCAAGCTGAGTTTGATGAGTACATCAGCACTATGCAGAATTCCATGTGGATTCCCATAGAAGAGGATGAGGATGATGATCCGATTCCCTATAACTTCATGATCATAAAACTCATCTACTTCTACTACAGACCGAATGATTATATTTCGGTTTGTAGGGATTTAGTTTGTGGAACCAAAGTGCTCAATACTGAGTACGAATATGTTGGGCTTCGCAAACTGAAAAACGGAGACGGACTCGTCTCCGTTTTCAAGCATGTTCCTACTTCAAAGTTGTACGGGTTTAAGGCCATTACAGCGAGCGTTAGAACTATCGCTTAGGGACCTGCAACGGACTTTCGATGATAGTAATATCATCTTTTTCATCTATGGAAAGTCCATGAGAAGCGAGAAGAATTAAATTGGAAATAACAACACCATCTGAAAAGTGCTTATGACCAATTTCTCGCTTCTTTTTTTCTTCCTTTGGTATCATATTACGGGTTATTAGCTTACTCGCATGTATGGTATATTTCTTGAATAGATAAGCTAACAAATGCTCTAATGAATATTTTTGCTTATTCGTTGGAACGTTTGATTTTATCGAAGACTCTACACAAATACTCACGACTTTAACGTCAGGAGGTGCAGCGTTTTCATCCTCAAGTTCGTAAAGCGGACACAAGTCGGGAAGTTCTTTACACATCCTAGACGAATATAGATTAAACTTGGATGCATTCCCCCTCTTATGAGGGGGAGTGATTTTATATATAGTTCCATCGAGTGTAACCATATAATCATAAAGAACTTTATTTCCTCTATTCATATAAGACAATACTTTCTCATCAGAGCTATCTTCTTTATGATATTCATCTGCTAAAATAGCTTCATCGATAGAAATGAGCTTAAAATCTTCACTATCACTATCGAAGAACTTTATATCACTATCTTCTGGATATTCCAACTGTTTGACATTCAAATCCATATTTAAACTCCTTAAGAAATCGCCTCTTCAACAGGAGATGTCTTTTGACTCTCACCATTCCTAAGACGAGAACAGATACTTACTATATTAGACTTAGGATCTCCAGCAGTTAAACTTGCAAATACTGAGTTATACCTAGGAAGATACTTAATGTTTATAATCTTCCATGATTTAGGATCAACTTTAGGATTTTCACGAAGTTTATGACGGAAAGGACGAGCGTAGTTTTGAGAATCGCGACAAAGCTCTGCAACAATGAGCTCAATACTAGTCATTGACATACTATCAAGTCCAACGTCATTAAACTTAGAAACTTTAGCCCAGTAACTAGCAAGATCTTGATAATCTATCAAGTTCGGGAAATAACCCAAAGTCATAAGGTTAAGCATACATTCAGCAACACCAGAATCAATAATGATATTCTTGTTTTTAATAAAAGCATCGCCTTCATTATATTCAAGAATCTCAGTTTTCTCGCCATCTTCATCTCGTCCTGAAGAAATCCTTGAAGGTGAAGTTAAAATCTTTGTAAGATGCTTAAAGAAATAAGACTCTGGTTTATTAGCCTTTATAGCAGCATCGTCTTTATAAACTTTTATCTCCAAAAGAGCAAAAATATAAACATCACTTCCAGTAACAGATGCAATATTATGATCAAGCCAAGTGGAAGGATATTCTATTGTGGCCCTAGGGCAAGTAAATCTTATACTACCATCAGGCATTTCTTTAAGGAATTGATAATCGGTTTTCTCGTTGAATTTAACTAATTTCGACATTTTCGTAAACTCCTTTATTGGAATGTCAAAGTTTTTATAATTTTCTTGTTTATTTTTCTTTTATATATTTACCTTATGGGATATAAAAGTATATTAACGAAAACTTAGATATAGGGAGTATTAAGATGAAAGAAAGAACGTATGATGAATCCAATATAGAGCACTATGAAGGGCTTGAAGCTGTAAGGCAGAAGCCTACTATGTATATTGGAGGCATAATGCAGCAGGGTACTTTCCATTTGTACAAAGAAACAATTGGAAATGCTATTGATGAGTTTACTGCTGGACGAGCCACAATGGCTCATGTTATTATAGATTCAAAAGCTCAAACTGTAACAGTTATAGATGACGCTAATGGTATGCCTATTGGTAAATTTGAAGATATCATTACCAAACTACATACTTCTGGAAAATACGACAAGACTGGAGATGGAGCTTATGAATTCTCACTTGGAACTTTCGGTCTTGGTATAAAACTCGTTAATGCAATGTCTGAGACTTTTGAAGCTGAGACATTCAACAACGGTAAACGTGGCTATGGTCTTTATCATAAAGGTATAAAAGAAAAGCTCATTATTGAGGATGCTAAAGATAAAAGTAAGCACGGAACTCGAATAACTTATAGGCCTGATGTTACAGTCCTGCTCGATATAGGAATGGACCTTAACTATTACAAAACAGCCACAGAAATGCTCACATTCATAACTCCAGGATTTAAGATTCTGTTTGAGTTTGACAACTTTAAATGTGAGTTCTATCATCCTGAAGGAATGAATGGATACTTAAAAGATAGGATGATGAAGTCTAGGAAGTGCAGAGGCGTTACTGATATTATATCATTTAACGATAGCACAGAACAGATAACCGAGCAAACAATGAAAGTTCCTGACGGTAAAGGAGGTCTTAAAGACCACGTTACCAAAAACAAGGTTAAGATGACTTATGAGGTGCACTTTACTTGGTGTAGCAATGCAGGAGCTGCTGAGGTTATCGAAAGCTATGCTAATAGTCTTAGAACTGTAGAAAATGGAACTCATGTAACAGGATTTAGGTCTGCTCTAACTAAATCTATCGTAAAATACATACAAGACAATAATCTTCTTCCTAAGAACTCTAAGTTCACTGTTGAAGGTAACGACGTTAGGGAAGCTTTAATTGGTGTAGTTGTAGCCCAGCACAGTAACTTCTTGTACAGCACTCAGACTAAAACGTCTGTAACTAATCCTGATATTCAGTATTGGATGGCAAGTTCAATCTATAACAAGATGAATTCTTGGCTTTCTAATAACAAGCAAGCAGCTGATGCAATTTGTAGGGTTATAATTCAGAGTGCTAAAGCAAGGCAAGCTGCAAAGGATGCTAAAGATAGCGTTATAAAAGCTAACTCTAAGCTTACTATCGGAAGCATCGATATGAAGAAGTTCTCCGGATGTAAAGGAAAAGATCCGACTAAGAATGAGCTTTTCATAGTAGAAGGAGACAGTGCTAAAGGTAGTGCAAAAGAAGCACGTGATACTGAGTACCAAGCAGTCTTTGCTGTTAGAGGAAAAGGTCAGAATGTTTTCGCATCTGCTAATCCGAAACTCAGTGAAGAGAATGCGATGCTTGTTGAAGTTATGGGATGTGGAATTGGGCCAACGTTCGATATAAGAAAGCTTAGATTCCATAAGATAATACTTGCAGCAGATGCAGATAACGATGGTGCAAACATTAGACTTTTGCTTTCAGGATTCTTCTTCAAATATTACATTCCGATTATAGAAGCTGGATATCTCTATGAAGCAATACCACCACTTTTCCAGATTGATATTGGAAAAGGAAAAAATATGAGGACTGTGTATCTTCCTGACCAGGCAAGCTTTGATTTGGCTGTGACTTACATTGCACAGCAATCATTCGATCTTCAAACCATTTCAGGAAAGAAACTTTCTAAAGAACTTGCTGGTGTTTATATTAAGCGTCTTGCAGGTTATAAGAGTTTTGTAGAGCTTTATGCTGCACAAACTGGAATAGAAGCTGAACTCCTAGAATACATCGTAAGGTATTACCACGACATATGCGATCTCGATTTTAAGAAGCTTAATGCTTTGGATTATGAGTGCACTATATTGAGTAATACTGAAAACTATCTCCATATCAATATTGATAGAGGATATGAGCATTACTTTGTAGTTCTTGATAACCTCTTTTATACAAATGTGTATATTCCGATAGCTAAACGTATCAGTAATATCCAGCTTATGGATATAGTGTTCGTTGGAAAGAACACTGGAATAAAATATGGAGGAAGTCTTTATAGAAATGCTAAGTTCTTGGAAGGTATACTTGTTAATAAGAATACGTCAGTTGGCCGCCTTAAAGGATTGGGCGAAAGCAATGCTAGCCAATTGCGTGAATACATGTTTGCCCCAGAAACAAGGACTATTAGACGTATAACTATGAAAGATGAACGTCTTGCTTCTGCTACAATGGATATGTGCCTTGGTCATAATATAGATGGTCGTAAGACTTTCTGTATGAATGGTAATTCACTTAATCGTTAATGGGAGGATAACATGACGATCGACACTTATGGTGATGAGGATTGGTTTGACGATGAAGATGATTGGGATGATCCACTTGATGGGTTTGAAGATGACGAAGACGATTTAGACTGTAGTACAGATGATATCTTCGACGATACGTTCACAGAATCAGGTACATAAATAAAAAAGAACCGGGGGATTAACCCCGGTTCTTTTTTATTTACACCGCTTCTCCGTATCCAAACTCAGCGTCTATCGCTTTGAGATAGTCGACATTCTTGGTATTCAAATACTTTAAGAACTGCTTAATGTCGAAATCCCTGCAGAGATAAATATAATCTCCAAGAATATCTTTCTCAAACTTGCTAAGTTTGGTGCCTGATAGATGCTCACACCAAGAGACAGCGTCTACGTATGAGCTAAAGATGTCTTCTTCAGCGACATACTTGACGTTATCAAGTGCGAACTTGTTGGCAGGCCATTCGCCATGCTCAAGATTATCAAGCACATGACCCATCTCATGATAGAAGTAAAACTTACTAAACTTTGCAGTTGGGTCATAAATTACGTAGTAGAAGTCTTTCGATTTGAGACACATATTTGCAACAAACGGTGTGCCTTTACCGTACCACCAAATGCTGGTATTGTTGTTCGGTTCTATCAAACGCATTCTAACGTAATCAAGAACCTTTGTATACGGAAGAGCTACAAGCTTTACTTTCGAAGCAAGCTCAGGTCCCAATGCATTTACGCAATCAGGATCAGCTGTGCCCGAAACGCCGTAAAACTTTAGCATTCCGATATACCGATATTGCCTCGCAGCTTTTGACATACTGCGAGATCCTGTGTCTCCAAAGAATATAGGGACGTCACCGTAGTGACCCCAATCCAAAAAGTGAGCCCTAAGGCCCCATACTATCTTATAGATAAGATAGCATTTGGTAAGTATGATTACTGCCAAAAATGAGTTTATCAATTCAACAATAACCGGCTTTCCAGTAATACCTTTCTTCATAGTTTTCCCTATATACCTCCATACAATATTACATACGTGGGCGCCATATAGGCATTGCCTCTAACCATGTCTGGCCGCTTTCACATTAAGGCTCGAAGCCTTATAAATTACTCGCGCTTGCTGTAAATGAATATATATATCGAAATTTATTTAATGATAATATTTTCTATGAGAGGAAGTTAGAACAAAAAAAGAAGTCGGAGGGCTGTGCCCTCCTATATTACTCCTCTTTAGTAGTTGAGCTATGAGTACTACCGTCCCAATCTCATAGCGCGGTCAGCCCTAAGGCCTCGATTGTTAGTCCACCCGGACTTCGAGGTACTTAAAGCTGAATCCCTCCGGCAGAGTCGTTGAACCCTCCGGGAGCCTGCCGCCCTGAAGCTGGGCAACGTAGGCCACGTCGCCGGAATGCAACTTGACGTTGATCCGGTTCATTGGCACTCCGAGCACAGCAGCAGTGTCAGCATGCCCCACGGCGGACTCCAGCCCCTCCGGCAGCTGGTCGACCTCGTTAAAGGTGACCTTAGCCGGGAAGCTGTCGAGCATCTGCAGAGAGAAAGCGTTCAACAGGTACACTGCGTTCGCTCCTCCCGCATCGCGCGGGTACCAGAGGTTTGAATTTAGGCACCTGCCTATCCTCTAGCACTGATATAATATAAATGCCAGCAGGCGCTTTAAGTAAACTTTTTGACATATCTATGATTTAAGTAAAAAGAGAGGTTATTATGTCGTTTAAAACAATTATAGGCATAAAGAAATTAGGCCAGAACGTTATCGATATAATTCTCAAAAACATAGAAGAAATTGTTCCGAATCTTCCTGAAAAGGTCGATTTCAGTGAAGAGCATCCCACTGATATACAACAAATCTTAGATCTTTTTGGCGATTTGTTTTACGATAACTCTGGTGTTAAAAGACTTGTAAGTTTTGTACAGTTTGGAAACGTATATTTGGCTAAAGTTGTTGATGTTACATCCCCTAAACCTTATGTATTTTTAGCATATAATATCTATGATGTAATTCATCGTTTTAATGCTAGTACTAAAAAACCTGTACAATACATTAAGTTATATGAGTCTAAATACGATTGCGATTATATCGTAACTAATGACAACACAACGTTTAACTTCTGCGTTATTTTCACTAAGAAGAAAGACAAGAGTGTTGAATCTGATCTGTATGATACGAGTGATGCTGCTGAGGTTATTAGCTTCACATGTGTTCCAACACAGATTCAAGTGAATAGATTCTACCAGAAAGTTACGCCTATTATTATAGATGATAAGATTTCTGGAACACTTGTTGTAGACATTAATGGAACTATCTTTAAAGTTCCATATTCTATCGATGAGAAAGAAGAGACAAAGCCCACGTTCTTAAGTCTCATTTCAAGCATTCCTCAAAATAAAATCAATTATGCTCTTAAAGCTACTAACTCTATTTATGATTTTTCTTATGTAATCGATAGCTATAAACTTGAAAAAGTTAATGATATAGAGAATGAACCTAGGTATATTTCATTCGAAAATGCTGAGTACCTTGAAGGTATAGCTAATGGCTCTATAAAAGAGACAAACGAAGAGATTTATGTAGAGTCTGGTATTTGGAAAGCTACTGCTGCTTTACGTAAAGTTTGTGAAGTTACTGTAGTTGATAACCATGGAATTAAGCATTCTCAATATGTAGATTTCAACACAACTAGCATAAAGAACTTCTTAGAACGGAATGAATACTACAAAGAGCTTTTGGATAAGCTTATCAATAGTGATGAGTATATTGAAAGTTATAGTGGTCTTAAAAAGAATGATACTATGATTAGCGAAACTCAAATGATTATGGATCATATAACTATCATTCCGAACATTCTCAAAAAAGAAGTTGAAGAGCCGATTGAAGATGACGAGGATACTCAACCTGAACTTCCTTTCGATCCTGAACCTACTGAACCTGAAATAGGGGAGGATGAAAATAATGAACCGTCCAACGAAACTAACGATAATACTAATCAAACTGAGAATGATGAGAATAAGGATGAAACAGAAAATCCGGAAAATTCTCAGGAAAATGAAGAAGTTAATAAAGATACGGTGATTGACGAGACTGGTATCTTAGATGAAGGTACTAGTAATGAAAATAATGAAGGATAATTATGGCTATAGAGCAATACAAATGTAGGTGTGCTGCTATATGCAAAGGAAAAATCGAAGACTGTGTGCATCCTGATAAGGTGCATTGTGTCTTTGATTTTCCAACTGGATTTGATGGTGAAAATCCAACTTCAGGTATTCGTAATGGAAAGATTGTTGGCGATGGTAAATGTGATCCATATGATCCAAACTATATTGGATCGGACGAATACTATAAAAAACTTGCAGAGCAAGCCAGTACAATTTTGGATCCAAATCGACCCAAACCCAAACCTAATATCGTAGAGATGGGTTGGTTCGATAGGGATGATGATTATCATTCCGAATATGATAAATACAACGTATGCGGACATGTTAAAAAATATGACGCAAATATTCATGTAAGGAGAAAAATACGATGAAACTTTTAGATAAGTCTGGAAGTGAAGTTGCTGAACTTCTTATTGGAGATGCTCGTGTGGTTAATTGGGACAAGGCTATGTCTCTGATTTATCATGGCGATTTCTCTTACGATGAGAAGACAGGTGACCTTAATGCAAAGGAATTTACTGTTCGTAAGATTGTGAGTCTTGATGGTTTCAGTGTAGTTACTGATGCTGGAAAGACTGTTGAGCTTAAAGGTAGTGAGGAAGATATCATGAAGGCTCTGTTCTCGGTTGGCGTTGCCACTGGATTCAAGTCTTATGGTATTGGAAATGAGATTAGCGTCGAGGCTAAGAAGCGCTTCCGCGAAGAAGATGAGGACGATGTTGATAATATCAATGTTGAGCTTATCTATAATGTTCCTATTAACGGAGATTATCCGACTTCAAAGAAGCTCCGCTATCCGCGTTCCGCAAATGCGGTGACCTATAACGATCTTATCAAGCTTGTTGATTTCAAGGTTGAAGGATATTCAGTTACTGGCCTTACGATTGTTGATGAGAACGGAAAAGAAAAGCCGCTTATTCACAACGCTAAGATTCTGTCTGATTGCAAGATCAACGTTAAGTGGACTAAGAATCCTGAACCTGAAATTGATCCGAACGCTGGAAACCAGGATCCTGATCTTAACGCTAACGGTGGAGCCGGTAATAACGGCTAATAGTGTAATCATTTTTTAAGAAGGGTGTGGTTTTCCACACCCTTCTTGTTTCGTTTAATCAAAAAATAAAACATCATTATGATTACATACAATAAAGGAGTTATCCATATGGAAACTACATTATTTGTAACAAAAGAATATCTTGAGAAACAGTTTAGATCTTTTAATAACACATTAGTTAAACCTAATGATAAAAAGATTAAAGAATGGTTAACTACATTAAATGGTAATGTAGGTGTAGAAGGTAGTATTGCTAACACTATTGCTAAGAAAATAGCTAGTGTTATATCTGGTGCTCCTGAAGATTATGATACCCTTAAGGAAATAGCTGATTGGATTAGTAATCATGCTAGTAATGCTGAAGAAATGTTAGCTAAGATAGAAGCTAATAAAGAAGGTATTCTTTCTGAGAATGAGAAGATAGAATTAGTAGAAGGTATTATTAATACTCTTAATGGTAATGAAGAAGTAGATGGATCAATAGCTAAGATGTTAAAAGATGCTATTAATACTTCTGTAGATAATATTATATTATGTGAAAGTGAAGATGAAGATATTGATTTTAATAATGCTGATTGGTTAAAGGGAGAAGTATTATTTACTGCTAGTGATATTGTAGGAGATAGGAGTACTCTTACTAGTTATGTAATTCCTGAAGGTGTTACTAGGATTGATGATAGTGCATTCCGTAGTTGTACTTCTTTAACTTCTATTGATATTCCAGAAGGAGTTACTGAGATTGGAGTTAGTGCATTTGAAGGTTGTTCTAATCTTGAATCAGTTACATTACCTAGTACTTTAAAGAAGATCGGAGAAGAAGCGTTCTATAATTGTAGAGCTTTAGCATCTATTGTAATTCCTGAAGGAGTTACTGAGATTGGAAAAGATGCGTTCCAAGGTTGTTCTAAACTTGAATCGATTACATTACCTAGCACTTTAACTAAGATTGGAGAACGAGAGTTCCAAAATTGTTTTTCTTTAACTTCTATTGATATT